>Ga0209611_10006022_pt1 | contig 20083 bp, 14 predicted proteins | sample S1TSphgellanicum_3_FD_187693 | JGI IMG/M metagenome (GOLD analysis project Ga0209611, IMG submission 187693) | Host-associated microbial communities from peat moss isolated from Minnesota, USA - S1T2_Fc - Sphagnum magellanicum MG (SPAdes) (version 2) | ecosystem: Host-associated > Plants > Peat...
TTTAGGGGAACCCCCCCCCCCCCCCTTTTATTCCCGCCCGTTAGCTCTGCAAGGTAGGAAAGGCAAAAACAGCCCCCAACTTGGAGTGGAGTGTTTTGCCTTCCCTTAGGCCACGCCCTGTATGTTAGAAATTAGGTAGGAGTTAGCGTAGCAGGCTAGGGTAATACTCCCCTGCCTCCCTCCCTCACTCCCTACGGGAGGGAGGGAGGGCAGGCCAAGTAGTGCTACCTTGCCTTTACCTTATTTCATTATTCCTACCTTTTAAATGAGGATCATGGTGGTAAAAGTGCTAGCAGGGATTTGTAATGTGTTGCTGGACGAGAAATCCAATAATGTTAGTATATCGCCCCTTCGGTTAAGTTACAGGAGGAGCTAATGTCGTAGAGCCGGCCCTCCCTGCTCCGCACCTCCTCCCTGCCACCCCTACCCTTTCCTACCCTCCCTCCCCGTAGGGAAGGGGGTGTAGGTGTGGGTGCGGACGGAGGCAGGGAGCGTTGCGGAGGGCTAGTACTCCTCTGCCTTCGGCATCGTACTATAAGGACGGACAGGTGGAGGCAGGGAGAAGAAAAATAGATAAGTATTAGTAATAATCAAAAAATTATAACTAACCTATAATTTATTTAGCTATTAATTATTATAAATTATATTTATTATTATAAATATATAAAGATAATAAAGAAAAGAGAAATAAGTATAGTTTTTTTAGTTTAGATATAATTTATTTTTTTAACATAATTATGTTTTTGTTGAATGCTTATAGACAAGTATACTATTAAATTTTTATAATAAGTATACTAATACTCTTTTAATTTAGTGCTTGCGCTTGCCAGGTTTTTTTATATATTAAAGATATCTAGCTTAAATACTAATTTATATTGAAGACTTCCAGGTAAAAAGGTTTTTGCTAGCAAAAAAGCTTACCTGGCCTGCCCTCCCTCCCTCCCTTTCCTAAGGGGAGGGAGGGGATAGGGACACTTTGACTTTTTGAGTTAGTGGGACACGACCTTGTGAGAAGTCTAACTCTAAAAAATTTAGGCGGCTCTCAGATTGTTTAAAGACTTGCTGATTTATGTTTGCGGAGGGTAATCTATGAGAGGAAAAAAAAGATCTATGCTATGAGAGGAAAGGTTATAGTATTTTAAGTATTAGGAGCTTGATTTTTTATTTGAGGATATCTAATGTAAATGTGAAAAAAAATTATAATCTTTTTTAAATCGTGTTACACTTGTGAAGTGAACAAAAACAAAACAAAAAATATATATTTAATGAATAAAATTAAAATAATTAATCCACATACTGAAAATGAAATCCTAATTGCTTCAAAAGAGGTTAGAGCTTTGATGCGTGAAGAGTTTTTGTCTGTAAATGCTGCGGCGATTAAAAGTGATATTGATAGTCATACATTTGAATTATCTAAGGAACATCAAAGTGTTAAGGACTATTTAAATCAAAATAATGTTGAAATATCGAGTTTTGAGGAAGCATTCCCTAATTATGCTGAAAAAAAAAAAATTAGTAGATGATGTATCTGTTTTTGAAGTTGTTAAACAAGTTCAAAAAATATTAGATGATTGTGTTGCATCTGGTTCTAATAAAGATTGTTTTCAACAAATTAAACTTTCGGGTATAGTCGAAAAAGTTTTATCCAATGATAGTTCAGATACACTGAAAAAGAAAGTTGGGGATGTAATACTAGCAGAGTATGAAACAATGATAGAGAAAATAGGTCAAACAACTTTGTTGGAAGTATATAATAAATTTAAAGATATAAATGAAAAATTAGTTACTACTATAGGCCCTAATTATAAAGAAATAGGTTATAATCTTATTGGTTATGGAATATTGATTAGAACATTTAATAAATTAGTATTGGATCGTCCAATTCCTAATAGTGTTGTAGGTGAAGAATTAAAAGTTATTCAAAGTACTAGAACTTTTAGTAAATTTTGATTTGCTGGTTTAATATGTCCTTTGATGTTATTTAGTTTCCATCAGATTAGGGAAAAAAATAGTTTATTTAATGTTAATGTTAATGTTAATTTACCTAATGTTAATATTGAAAATGATAATAATTCAACTAAAGAAAGTAGTTTAGGTATATTCTTTTTATTTAAACAATTTAAAACAAAAGTAAATAGTAGAGTTATAATATTTACAATACTAATATTAATATTAATGTTCTGAATGTTTGATGGTATGAGTATGATATATTATATAAAGGACTTGAAAAATGATATATATTTTTCTTATTTGAAGTATTTATTATTATTATTTATATTGATTCCTATATTTATAAATGGTATTATTCTATATTTATTAGGAAAAGTAGAGAAAAAAGGTGATATTTCTATACCAAAATTATTACCTGGTATATTAAATAGATTTATTAGTTATATTATGAAAATAGGTAAAAATAAAGAACTATTAACTTATTATAAAGGTAGATGTAAGGCAGAACTAGTTTTTTATATTGTTATATTGATACTGTATTTTTATTTGTTTAATGTATTGTATGCGTAGGGGGATATGTTGTTGGCGTAGTTAAAACTTTAATATATTGGTATTAGATCAGCCCCCCCCCCTGTTATCTTCTTTAATATTAAAAAAGATAAAAATTTAATAACAAAGATAGAGATAAGTTTTTCTTAGAAATTTTACTTATTAAAAAAAAAAAATTTTTCTTTTTTATTTAATTTGAAAAAAGTTTAGTTTAAATTTCAAAAAATTTTAAGAGTTAAGACAAATAATAAAAGTAATGAATACAAATAATAAAAACGATTATTTACCTTTTTCTAAGGTAAAACAACGGTTAATTGCAGGGAAATGACACCATTATTTCTCAGATTTAGAATATAATATTATTAATAATTTAACAATTGAATGTGTTTTAGATCAATTTAAAGAGGAGATCCTAGAAAAGTTAGAGATAGATGCTTCGTTCTTATTACAATTTAGGATATGTTCTTCAGATAGAAGGGTTTATAGAAATATGTCTACTTTAGAAAGATATACAAAAAGTGATTTTAGTGAAGTTTATGATATATATAAAATTTATTGAGAACTTCAAATGGATGAATATTTGGATATTGTTGAAGAACCTAGGATTTTTATAGCTTATAATATAGCACCAGTAGAAATAGAAATAGAGGATACAATTGTTACAAAATCATTAAGAAGAAAAAACTCTTTTTCCCACCTTAAAGGAGCGGATCTGAGTTTTAATAAACATGTTAATAATAAAAAGATTAAGGGGTTTAGTCTTCCTAATACCATGGATTTTAAAAAATGAGGGGAATACCAAATAAAAAAAGTCTCTCCCAGTGACAGTGATTCTCTTCTGGGTTATACTAAAGCTATTGTTGTAAAAAAGCAAAGTCCAGGAATATATGAATTAGATTTTAAGGATAAAGAATTAAATGTGAAATTCATTGTTAATAATAAAGAAATTTTCAGCTTTTTTGATATTGGGTACTTCTCCTGTATAATCTATATTAGTTATATTAATAAAATCATAGGGGAAAAGATTTTTATCTGAATTTATAAAACTTTTAGCTAATGAATCTAAAGAAGATGGCAATAGTAAATAAGAATCCCTAAATTTAATAGAGACATTTTTAGAAAAGGTACATTTAATTTCTATAAGAACTCCATTCCTAATTTTAACATCTACTTTACACATTTTTACTAATCTACTTAAAATGAATATAGCATCGAAACATGCAAAGTTATGTGCATAAACTTTATATCTATTATACTTAGGTTTATTTAAATATTTAATAGCATGAATAATCATATCTTCACTAGAAATAAAATCGTCTATGAAAAAAGATTTTGTTATTTTCCCATCATAAATAGAAATACATATAGCATCCATTTTTCCATTATTTACTTTAGTCTCAATATCTAAAGTTATAAGCTTATTAGAAAGATGATCCTTCTTATGTACTGGCCTTAAAAATTTAGGAATATGTTTCTTTGCCTTAAAAATAGTGCTAAATTCATTATATATAAATAATTTAACAATCGATCTTTTTCTAAAAATCTCTCTCTTAAAATAAGTTAGATCTTGATTATTCTCACATAATAAAGTATCTCTAAAAGTAATTAAAACGTTATCATTCATAGTTTTAATTTCACATTCATAATATTTTTTAAAAATCTGAAAGTGATACTCTAAGCCATCTACTTTAAGAATAGCTTCTGTATAATTATTATTAAATATAACATTACCTCACTGATATAGATCCATAGTTAAAGGAATATTAACATTAGATATCTTTTGGTAAAAGGATTTATCTTTAAACTTTATATCATCTTCAACATTTAATATTTTAGGTCTAATATTGGGAAGAAAATCATAAGATAAAATTCTAAAGTTAAACACTAATTCTTTAAAATCATCTACAATATAATTATCCGCGTGGAAGGTATTATAGTTACCTAATATTATATCTTTTAAAAATTTTATATCTTTAATTTCTAATGTTTGTAAAGGTATTATCGATTTGAAAGAGCTCCCATTAGAGGCTTTAGCTATAATATTAATTATCATATTATTGTTTATCATGCCTCTTTCTAATAATGAGTCAATTGCTTCTTTTTTAAACAAAGCATAACTAGGTATTAATACAGATTTTCTAACATCATCACTGTATTTATCAGGATTTTTGAAGGAAAAATAATACCATTTGTTTAAATGGAAATTATTATTTTTTAAATTTAACATTAATTTTATAAAAAGTTAAATGAAAAGTAGAAGTTTTTATAACCCTCTTCTAAATGGGGTTTATTTTTTTTTATTTTATTAAGAAAACTTAATAGAATGAGTAACTATGAATTGAATATCATAGAAAAATGATTAGCATAATACACATCTTAAGAAAGTAAACCAAATATAATTGCCCATGTTAAAATTTCATTAAATTAACAAAAAAAAACATGTCTGTAAGATATTTAGACAAAGGTTAAATTATAATGTCTACTGGTTAAGAATGTGAAAGTTAGAGTTTTATAAAGGTGCTGAGAGGAGAGATTGTAAAGCAAGAGAGGAGCTTATATTGCTAAAGCAGGGAAGAGAGGAGCATGTAAAGCAAGAGAGAATAATTAAGGAACCAAGACAAAATTCCTATAATAACCAAAGATAAGATAGAGAAAAAAGAAATTATAAAGATAAAATAGACAAACCTAAAATAATATTTATTAAACAAACACTTATAATTAATAAGAAATTAGAGAATATGTAATATTTACTTAGTTTTTGCCTATATTTTATAATTGTAGCTAATTTAGGATATCTCTCTTCTAAATTAAATCTATTTAAAAGATAGCCGCCATAGATATTTAACATAATTCCCAATAAACATCATAAGATAATAGAGCTTGAAAATGTTATTACAAATGCTAATTTAGAAATACCATCTAATAATTCAAATTTAGTTAAGATCTCATCTAAATCGAATACACTTGATTTTTTAACGTCATTTATCATATTTAAAATTTCAATATCAGTATTTTCTTTAGAAATTGAATTAGTAAATTTAGTCCCCGCCTCAATACTTTTTTTTAATTCAGACAGAACACCTTCTTCGTATCTTTCAAGATTGTTTTTTCTCGTTTCAAATTTTCTAATGATTTCTTCATTATTGTCTCTATCCGCAATACTTGAAAAATTTGCGTTTTTTTTCGCAGCTTCAATTTTTTTCATTAAATCAGATTTCTCAAATCTGATTTTTTCTAGATCATTTATTTTCCTTTCAAGGGTGTTTCAATGCAGTTTTTGACTAAAGTTTGTAGATGTTTGATCATCAGCGACTCTCTTTGAATCATCTTGAGCTGACTTTAAAGCATTTTTTAAAACTTCTACATCGTTTTGTTTAACGTGCTCACTTTTAATAGTTAAATATGTCGCATAAGCCGAGGCTGAAGCAATGAAAACAGAAGCTATTTTCTTTAATTCTGAACCTACCCCCATTTTTATAAATGGTTCTGGTCCTGTATTATTTTTATTATCTAAATACTCAGAATATAATAAACCAAAATTTATTAATATAAAAAATATTGTAAAACTGATTTTAAAAAAAGCTAAAAAGCTCAAATCAGTTATACCTAAGCAAGCCCAAATTTTATTTAAACTAATAATCTGTGAATTATTCATTTTTTATTTTTTATTAAAATTAAGAAGAGATTTTTTTTAAGGAATATCTCTTAAAAAACCTTTAAATCTAATAAATTTCACTCTCTAGTTTTTTTTTTTTGTTTAATCCTGTCTGAGTTTAAGATAAGAGATTAATCATTTTAATCCAATGATCTACGTTCTACGCAGTGTTGCCTGTAGGACTTAAGTTTTTTTAATTTTTGTTTTAAATTTATAGACCTTTTCCTTTTTTATAGGGGGGGGAGTGCCAGGGGTTGCTGATGCAGCGTCTGCGTAGCAGCAGCGTCTGTCCCTCCTCCTTTCCTACCGTAGGCCAGGCTGCCGAAGGCTCCCCTACGGTGTCGTAAGGGAGGGAGAGAAGGTATAAGGAGCCAAATCCTCTTTTAATTTATACATCTATGAAATAAAAACGTCTTATAAATAATACACCTAAAACACGTGAAACCTACCCTCCCAGGCCTCAGGCCTACTGCAGGGCTCCATACCTTACAAAGTTAACAAATAGTAAATTAAATATATTAATTATTCAATAAAAAAAGAGATTTTACTACTACAACATCAACTTAAAAAAAAACTTTACCTACTTTATTTTAATAGGCAAAGTCAAAAAAAAAGAATAATTTTATTTACCTTTTTACTTAAATATTTTTTATATCCAATAAAATAAGTTAAATATTTAATTTAAAATTAGGAGATTAATAACATAAAATAAACCATAAAGTAACTAATCTGAATTAAACCTAATTCACTATTATTTTACAATAATAGATTTTTTTAAAAAAATAATAATATAAAAATATTAATTTTAATTATTTAAGACATAATACAAAAATATTTTAGAACCTATTACACAAATAAACAAACCTATTCAACTAACTATTAATAATAATTTAACAGATTTACTCCAAAGTATTATATAACGATTAATAAAAATTTTTAATATATTACCTACTTTATTATTAGGTATATATTTATTATAATCTAGTGAAGTAATATATTTTACAATAAATATATTTAATATAATTAATAAAAACATTAATTCAGCAGTAGCTAATTGATTTATTTCAGGTAAAAGATTTAATGGAAAATCATTAAATCTATCATTTAAATTACTTATAATATTTAAATTATTAGTATTACTTAAACCGTCTAATCAGTTAGTGAAATTATTGGTGTTATTATTATTATTACTTGAATTATTAGAATTTAATATTTTACCAACACCCACAGTTAGAGCTTGACTACCTAATCATACAGCTTGACCAGCACATACCTTAACACCTGGACCCCCAGGTACTTGTTGCGCTGCTTTTAAAGCTAAAGTACCACCAGCAGAAACACTTAGACCAGCACATACATTTTTTAAAGACGAACTAGGAATACTAACATTAAAGTTAGGATTTATATTTACAATACCATCCGCTTTAACAGTATTATTATTAATACCCGAATCTGACATAAATTTAAATAAATCCACATCAAATAAAGAATTATCAAAACAAATTAAAGAAACACCCAAATAACTAAATAACATCATTATAAAAAAAACTATACCAGTTAATATAAAAACTATATAAAAATAATTTAAACCTATAAACTTAAAATAAAAATTTTTAATTGAATTACCTAAATAACTATTTTTAATCAAATAGTCTAAAATAATAAAAAAGACAAAGGATAATAAGGAAATATATTTTATTGAAATCATTATTTTTTTTTTTTTTCAAAAGAGACTTCTCTAGTTTAACATAAAAATCAACACAACATAATTTTGTTTATGTTCATAAATGAGAAAGTTTTCCGGAATATAATCTTTTCTAAAAATAGCTTATCTCCTTTCATTATTAACAACTTAATAAAAGGTTTAGACAATTAAATAAAAAAAGTATCTTTCCGTCCACTTAATAATTAATTTACCCTAATCTCTGAATCAGGTAAAATAAGAAGAATACAAAAAAATTTTGTAAAATAAAGATTTCTCTTCTTCAATAATGTCTGTCTTAAACTTTTATAGCTAGGCAAGACGTTACATACCCCCCCCCAAACCTTATTAGGTTTGGGGGGGGGGGAGAAAGAAAGCCTCTCCCTAGCCCCGCTAGTCTAAACTCTACAATACCTCCACCCCTTCCCTCCCCTTACGGTTGCGAAGCAGGGGAGGGAGGGAGGCACCATAAGGGGGTGGTGTCTCCCTGACTAGGCCAAACTGGGGGGGGGGGTTCAATTAATTATATTTATAAAAAATAAATAAACAGATAAAGATAAATTTTTATAGTGGAAGTAGTGAAATCCTTATTGCTAAACAAGTGGCTTATCACAAAATATTACTGCTTCTGCGAAGCCTTCGCACCCAAAAAAATTTGGGTAAGCTACCATTATTACAACTATAATTAAACAAAAACTTGCAAGTAGCAATAATCGAAAAAATAAATTTATCATTTTTTTAATCATTTTTATAATTATTTTCATTATCATTTTTATATTTATTTTCATTATTATTTTTATTAGTGCAAATCTATAGCATCTTTAAGGTATGAACAAGTTAATAATGTTAAAACAAAACTTTGAATTAATGAAACACCTATTTCTAAACCAATTAAACCTATGAATATTGCAAAAGGTATTAAAGTTAATACAGCTATTATTAAACTACTTGAAAATAGTTTATATAGGAATGTAGATAAAATTTTTAATAAAGTGTGTCCAGCTGTAAGGTTAGCAAATAATCGAACACCTAAAGAAACAGCTCTAGCAAAATAACTAACTACTTCAATTAAAACAATTAATGGAACTAAAGCTAAAGGTGTACCTGATGGAATAAAAAAAGAAAAAAATTTTAATTTGTGTTTAGATAAAGATAATATTGTAACACCCATAAAGATAGTAACAGATAAACCTAATGCTACTACAGCACTGGCATTTATAGCAAAAGAATAAGGTACATTAGATACTAAATTACCAATTAAAACAAAGAAAAATATAGAATAAATGAAAGGTATATACACTTCATTTAAAGACCCTATTTGATCTTTTACCATTGTACTTAAACTTTGAAATGATGATTCAAAAGCTATTGATCAGTTGTTAGGTATCAATTTTACTTCATTATCCCCGTATGTATGTAAACCTACTATAGTAAATAAAACTAATATAGTATATAAACCTAAATTAGTTAAACTTAAATTTAAATAATTAAAGATTGGAGCATTAAAACCTATTAAACTTAAAACTTCGAATTGAGAAAGAGGAGATAAAATTAAATTTGACATAATATTCATATTTCTAAATTTCTAATCATTAAATAAGAATTTTATTATTTTGTTAAATAATACTAATACAGGCTAGCCTTTTCTCCGTAGGAGGAGGATCTCTCCTTCCTAAATAACCACTCCCTGCCGTAGGCAGGGGGCTAACCTAAGATCCCTTATTAACCATTGTGCCTCCTCCTCACCCCTCTGTAACACTATACCTCCCGCACATACGCTGCCGTATGCAGCATAGACAGCTTAGCCTTGTCGAAGAGATAGTCCTCCCTCCCCTTACGGTTGCGAAGCAGGGGAGGGAAGGATGGATCGGAGGACGGAGGACTTATTTTAGTAAAACTAGGGAGGTAGTGCTGCGTAGCAGCAGAGAGAGTGAGGAATGTTTGCCGCCATATTTTTCAGGTAGATCTGCACTTAATTAAAGCGTAGCTCCTGACCCCCCCTCCCCTCACGGGACGGGAGGCTAAACTAGGAGGAGGGGTTAGATTTCAGTTATGGGAGGGTTACTTCTATTTTTATAAACCTTAAGGCTAGGGAGGTTAGATGTTTGATTTAAATTAAGAATAAACAGGAGGAGTGCGAAGCAGAAACACTAACCAACTTACCTTAGTTTAAAAAGGATTTGTACTACGTACTACGTATTTCCTCCCCCTCCCTGGCCGTACGGCAAGGGGCGGGAGTGCTAGAACTATGTACTATACATTATGAACTACTACTTAAAATAGTTGTATATTATACAAAATCAACTGTATATTATATTATATTATATTTAATTCTTTTAAACTTAGGTATCCTTCCCCCCCTTTACCTTGGTCTCAAGCTTTTAGGCTACCTTCGAGGCAGGACTTTAAGGCGAGGCACCCGTCCAGCCTCGTGTATCCACCCTGCCACCACCCTACCCCTATGTCTCGGCACAGTAAGGTGTCTTAGGTAGGGCAAAACCCCCCCTGCCTCCCTCCCCGTAGGGAAGGGGGAGGCACCGCTATGCTATCGTAGGGGGAGGGAGGCTTAGCAAAGGACGGTTAGGCAGCAAGGCTTGGTATGAGGCTAGGATTGTTACTAGGTGGGCGGTGCGACTGCTTCGCATAATGATTATTCCTTATTAGATCTAGAGATTACAATAGTAGCAAACATTGCTAATAATAATATGATACTTAAAGTTATTAATAATATAGCACCATAAGTATATAAATTATGACCTAAAGCCTCTATTTGTTGAAAAATTGTTATTAAAGAATCTGAAGATGAAGAATAATAAAAGTTATTTACAATAGAATTAATTAGACTTATCTTAATAATAGTATAAGAGTTTGAAAACAATTCATTAAATAAAGTAATATTATCTAAAAAAGCAGATACTACCGGCACATTGTTAAAATTAAATTTAATAATAGAAAAAATTATAAATATAAACAAAAAACCAACAGCTAATGCTAAAGGTAACGTTTTAGTATACTGACTTCCAGTTTCTAATATATCTGTTAATTTTATATTGATCATCATAATAACAAATAAAAATAGTACGGCGATAGCCCCTACGTATACAATTATATAAGAAATTCCTACAAAATTAATCCCAATTAAAATAAGATAACCAGCAGATAGAACAAAAGTACCTATTAAAAAAATCACTGAAATTACAGGATTTTTAGAAGTAATTGAAAAAACACCCGATAATAATGTAGCAAAAGCTAATATATTTATTAAAATAGTTGTCATTATATATAAAAAAATTTTTATAGCCCACGTTGGAGTCTTTTTTAATATTTTTTTGTTTGGTTGCAGCCTGAATAACCTACCCACCCTTCCAGACTTTATAAGGACATATGACCTGTGAGTTTAAAGGACAGTTAGGCGAGGCTTGAGGAATTGTTCATCCCTCTGCGTAGCGGTCCCTTTTAGGCTAAGGAAACTTCTTAGTTACTTATAATACCACTCCTTAAGCCTCTCCTTAGGTTAATCCTTAGGAGGTTAGGTTTTGCTACCTTATAGGTTAGGTGTTTTACGGAAAAGGAAAGGTGAAGGAACGCAGTAGCCCTCCTATGCCTAACCTGACGACTCCTAAACCAAACTTCCTAACAAAAAATAATATATAATAAAAACTATAATAAATTAATAATAAAGGCTGAAAACTAAAATTTAAATTATTATAACACTACTTCCTCCCTGCCTCTACTCCGTCCTCAAAGTTTTGAATTGCAACTTAGAGGGACGGAGTCCCCAGCCCTGCCCCCCCCCCCCCCGCGAGGGACCACTCTCAAAAAAAAAGGGATTGATGGAAGGGAAGGGTAAGGGTAAGGGTAAGGGTGAGGGGTAAGGAGGGGGCAAGGTTTCACTAACCCCCTCCCAAACGCACAGTGGACAACTAGGGAGGTACCTCCTAAGACAGGGGAGGGTTCTATGTTAATTAATAATAGCAAGTAAAATATAAAACTTAGTTTAGTATTAAAATTTATAATTTAAAATAGCAGGTTTAACCTAGAAAATTTGACCTTATATATATAAAATATACAGGCAGAATGACTTAACAACTTAAAAATATAAAAAGAATAGTGCCCTCTGTCTAGCAGTAGTACTACGTATTCAAGAGGTTACCTGTCAGTTAACCTAAAGCAAAAAACCCCCCCCCCCTGCCTAGGCACTCTAGGCAGGAAGGATAAATTTTTATATTTTTATGTAAGTAAAAACCGCAAACTATAGATTTATTTAATTATTAATTACACCACCCCACCTTCCCTTTTTTTTAAGGGGGGGTAGATCAATAGTTATAAGGTTTATAATAGTGAAAAAATAGTCATTTACTTTTTTAATTAATTTAATTCTTATAATATAAATATTATAAGAATTAAATATAAAGATATGAATTTGTAATTTACTCCCACCCTCCCTCCCTCCCGTAGGGAGGGTTGCTCGGAGGAGGGGAGGATGGAGGGAGGAAGGGAAAAATAATAAATATTTATGTTAAAATAACTTTAACCTGTCTTCAATAGTATACTTTGAAGGGATCGAAGGAATTGATGAATTAAGTCGTCTAAAGTGCTCTACATCATTTAGTTGATTCTGGAGATTATCCATAGCTTGTACATCGAGTACGTTTTTTGGAAGATTACTTATTGGTTGAGAAATAGTTATGTTATTTAAAGCGCTACGATCCCGCACCGAAACCTCCATTACTATAAATACCTTCACCTACGCTGCCGTCCGTGCGTAGCGGAGGCGCCGTAGGGAGTGAGATTAATGTAAGAAAAACCCTTATTTTCGTTATTATTATTCCCTGTACTCATAGAAATATTATTTCCAGTCTAAAGTTCCGCTGATATAATTATAACTATCATTTTCAATACCTGTCAAAATATGAGACATATTATTTAAAATCGAAATAATATCTAAGTTAAATATTATACTTAAAAATTCTAAATTTAAAGTAAAAGTCTCTAACATATTTAATATTAAATATTAAAAAACCAATAAAGGCGAAAAACAATATAGAAAAAAAGGTTAAGAATACAAAGTAGACTTAATAAAGACATTAAATATTAAATAATTATAAGTTGTATTAATAATAAAGTAAAACATAATATAACCATTGAATAAAAACATATTCTAAAAATATTTATAATTTTTGTTGTCAGCCTGCCCTCCCTCCCCTTACGCATCGCGTAGCGCACCCTCCAGCCCTGGCCTGGCCGTACGGCAAGGCCAGGGAGGGAGGGTAGGGAGGGAGGCACCGCTACTTGGCCTAGCTCCCGTGGCTTAAATTTAATTTATATTTTTTTAATAACTAGTTTGGCTTAACCCTCCGGAGGGCCAGTTAAAGTTTTAGAAGTAACAATTTTTAAAATAAAACACAACATTATATTTATATTTATATTTATATTTATATTTATATAATACAACATATATTATATATTATATTTTGAAAAACTGACCCATCTTTTATTTATTTATTTTAGTCTTTCTTAAAAATATATAAAAATTATTTTTGTAAAGTAAACAATTAATAATTAATAAAAATTAAACCAACGGTGCCGTGCCGTATTTGTGGCAGACTTAGAAAGTTTGCACCCGTATTTTTAGAAGGGGTGTGAGTCCGTAGTCCTATGTTAGCCTAGGACGGCCACGTAGTCCATTGCCATATGCTTTTGCATTGCCTTGGTCATTGCCTAGTCCATTTCCGTAGGAGGAACACTCTATTTCAATTCTTCTATAAAATCGAAGGTAAAGAAGATGGTACTTCATATAATAAAGAAGTTACCGACATATGTAAGGTATCTAATATTACATTAGGAAATATACCTAATAGGAAAGTAGGAATTAATAAAGATAATAATAAGAAAAATTCTCTTCTATTAATGTCTTTAATAGGTTGAAGATTGGGATGATATGATCCATAAGACAATCTATTATACAAGAATAAAGAATAACAGGCACTTAATACAATACCAGAAGCCCCTAGAACCGCAGTTAAAGGACTTTCATTCCAAATTCCCATTAAAGACATAATTTCACCTAATCAATTTAAACTTAATGGAATACCAGTATTAGCTAAAGTAAATATACAGAATAGTATAGTAAACACAGGCATGCAAAGCACTAGCCCTCTTATGTTTTGTATAATTCTAGTGTGTAAACGGTCGTAGATTATACCACCTACACAAATAAATAGAGCAGGACTTACAAATCCGTGTGCTATTGATAATAAAATAGCTCCTTCTATTCCTTGAATTGTATTTGAGAATAACCCTAGTACTACAACGCCCATGTGCGCAATACTAGAATAAGCAATTAATCTTTTAGTATCTTGTTGTACAATAGTAGAAAACGATGAATAAATTATACTTATAATACAAATGGTTTGAACTAAAGGAGAAAAATAATGAGTAGCATCGGGAAAAAAATTTATTAATACTCTAAGAAAACCATATGTAGCTAATTTAAGTATTGTAGCAGCAAGTATTATTGATCCTGCTAAAACAGAGTCAGCATGAGCTTTAGGCAATCAAATTATGAAAGGATACAGTGGTGTTTTAACAGCAAGAGCTATAAAGAATCCTAACCATAATACTTTTTGATAATCCAAACTAATTTCGTATAAAGAAATTAATTGAAAATCTGTTGAACCAATATAACTATATATAGTTAATATACTTAATAGCATAGGTAAACTTCCTGCTAAAGTATATAAAAAAAACAATAATGCAGATCTAAATTTATCTTTACCGTGACCAAATATTACTATTACTATAAATAGTACAGGTAAAACCATGGCAATCAGCTTTATCATACAATTATTATACAAACTTTTTTTTCTTTTCTAATGTATTCACGCTCCGCGCTGTATTCATTCTCTCTTTTATTTTTCGGATTTCATTGAGTCCTTCAATAGTTATATGAGCTTTTTCTTTCATTAATTTTGCTACTTTACAAAAATCTTGGAAATCTAATAGTTTCTGCCCTACGATAGTGTATTTAACAAAAAACGGAATTATTTTAGTATCAATGTCTGCAAATTTTTCAACTCGAAACTCAAAATATTCTTTATTATATTTTTTATTTATTTTTTTTTGAACTCTCCCACAATTTAAATAATCAATAATACTTCTCAATAATTGTTCGTCTCTAGCTTGTTGACCTATGCTAAATCTTAATACAACTTCATACCCGGTTTTATTTTTCTTAATGTCAACTTGAAAACTACCTTCTCCCGAAGCAAACCCAGATAATCAATTTGGATCCAGTATTTTATTAGGCTCTGCTTCTTTAATGATAACGCTACGTAGGTTTTTAATCTGTGGAAAGGCAACAACTAGTTCAGAAGGTAGACCTTTATTCATTGAACATTTGATTTGAATTAATTTATCTAAACCCTCCTTTGTTAAATGCTCTTTGTTAATAATAATATCAAATGCTCTTTTGAATAATCTATAGTCATTTATTTTTTGAGTTATTAATGGAAACTTATCAAAATGGGCTATAATTATTTGCAGATCTTTGATAGATTTAAGACCGTATTGTTTAGACTGTTCACTATGATTAAATACACTACCAACACCAAAATAATTTTGAATCTGATCTAATATATCTTTATCTCTTTCATGTAAAGTAATTTTAAAGTCTAGAAAAACATATCAACCGATTTTTAAAGCAGTATTTTTATAAATATATAATCCGAAACATCCCTCTGCATCAGTAAATCCTGTTACATTTCAAGGATCTAATCTTAGAGAAGGTTTAATAACAGCCCCCTTAGGCTGTAATGGTAAAGAATTCTGTGTTTTTTCCATAAGAGAATGATGAATAAGTTTCTCCCTTAAGGGAGAATGAGTATAAAAAGTTTTTGTTTGTATAATAAATTGGTTAGAAGGGTTACTGATTTGATAGTTGCTTTCACCACCCATTAGAGTACACCTTAACTCTGGATATAATATAGATCCAAAGTAACTACCATCTACTCGTTGCTCTTTTACAACTAAAGATTTGTAACCTTTAATTGATTTAGATCCGCGATTACCCATTTCGTTTTCACTCATCTTATGACTTGTTACCTTACCTGAGTAATTACTTCAGCCACTTATAGCTTTTCAACTATAGTTTGGTATCATAAGCTTTAGGGAGTCCCCGGAATTTGATAGTTTAAAGCACAAAAGTGATAACCCAGATCACTTAGCACTTTCAAAAAAGATATAAAAAAGTAATAAATCTAAAGAAACAAAAGCACATATTTGTAAGCTTTCTAAAATTAAAAATGAAATTAAAAAATATTTTAAATTATTAGTAATAGTAGTGTAATTAGATAATAATGCTATTGGAGTAACAAAAGTAGTTAATAAAACGAAATAAATTGATATACTATCAACACCAAAATTTAAATGATATAAATTTAAATAACTAAAATCAGAAACAAACTGGTATTGAGTAATATTAGAATCAAATTGATACCATATAAATAAAGAAATAAATAAATTAATTAGAGAAGTAGTTAATGCTATCTGTTTCATTCTCAATTCATTATTATTTATAGGTAATAATAACATAGATCCTATAATAGGTATTAATAATAGTAAAGTAATCATTGATTTTTTTATTTATTTTTTTTTTTTCTCCCTTTAAAGTATGGGCGCCTGCGCTGCGGAGCTGGGAACGCTACGTCATCTTTTAAATTTTACCTCTGCACCCTTTACCATACGCACATGCGTTTATCCTTCTCCTCACTCCCGGCCGAAAGCATTTCTCCGAAGGCGGGAGGGAAGGTAAAATACCATGCCTAAGGAGCCTTACGGCGCCTCACCTTTACATCCTGACTTGTGCAAGGACCGGCAAGGGGGTTTGTTAGGATGGTAGGCTGCCAAACCCTCCGTCCCTCCCTTTAGCAGGGGGGCTACGCAGAGGAGGACCGGACCCATCTGACAAAACAATTTCTTTTTTCTCCGGAGGCCGGAGGTACGAGTGCGTTTTACGTTTGGCGTTTGGCTAGCAGGGGAGGTAGTGCTGCGTAGCAGCAGGCGTAACTACTACTGTTTCTTCGTAATTAATACTCTCTTAAGGAGAAAAACGTAACTTTTTTTTTTATAAAGCCTCTCTAAATTCTCTCTTTTTTAATCTTAATATAAATTAGTATATTTATTTTATTTCAAGCCCCCTGGCCTAAGTGCGTAGCGGTGGGTAGTATGTTAGTTGGGAGCCTCACCTAGCGAGGTTTACTGTTGAGTTAAATAATACTCGGTCCGGTACTTGTTAGAAAAGGATGAAGTCGAACATTCTAAAGAAAGGAGACTTTGCCAGATTTTAGGTGGATAGTATTATGCTAGCTCTCTTATAGAAATGTAGGCTTCTACCCCCTTACTATGCTACCGCTTCGAAAAGGTAAAGTGGCAAGGCATGGTTGCGCTGATAGCCTACCTACCCTCGCCACCTGCGGTTACGAAGGGGGGTAGGCGAGGTTGGTAGCCTTAAATAGTTGAAATAAATAATCTTTTATATTAGTAATAAAAAATTTTAATTTTTTAGAGTCGCATCTTTTAGCGATAAATTCATTAATTACAAGAATTAATATTATTAACCTTATGTTGATTTAATTTAAACCAATAAAAGTCATGAGTGTTTAATAAATATAAAAATATTAAATTTTAATATATTTATATTTTTAAGGGTTTTTATTAATATTAAATTTAATAATAAAAATTAAATCCATCCTCCTTCTGCCTACGGCACCTTACGGCACCGTGCGGCACTATGCTCTCTACCAATTTTCCCTCTTCCTATATAAAATTTGCCATTAATATTATTAAGTAAAGCCCTCCGCTCCCCTTGCTGACCACCTACTAGTTGTAGAGAGATCGAGGGTAGAGACATAAGGCTTTGCACCGGTGTGGAGCCTTTATTTTTAGATCATTAGTTATTTTACTCCATTCACCGTAAAGGATAGGATGCTGTTGAGTAAAAAAGGGTGCTTGCCTGATAATAGAACGCAGTCCGAAGGCTGCATTATTATTTGTTCTTTAAATTTAATAGGGGTAAGATTAATTTTATTATTTTTCATTAGTTTAAAAAATTATGAGTATAATAATAAGAAGGCAACCATTAAAGCAAATATGTTTTAATCAAACTAAGATCGCATTATAACAATAATATATCGACCCTTAAAAGGTTTTTTCCTTTCTCCTTTTTCTCAACGTATAATAGAACTCATATGTGAATCTAAAGATCTGGCGGCTTCTCGCATAGATTTATAAATAGTTTTAGTATTTGTATATAAATCTTCTACTATCACCTTAAACCCAGGATTAGGATCTAAAGTTCTATTTTTAGCACGTTCTTTCATTGCTACTATATTTTCTAGAGTGTGCTTTCTACCATAAAAACTATTATTAGAACCTTTACGATTTTCACTCATTCTTTTTCTAACTTCCAATGAATGAAAACTTCCTAGGGCTTTTTTCTTTAATTTTTCAATAACTTCCTCGGTATGAGTAAAGCCTAAAGAATTCCCTGCTTTAGTTAGAATATTATACACAGGTTGAAATTCATCTAAGTAATATTGTTCACGATTTAATACATTATCTTCTTCAGTAATCTCTAAAATAAATAGAGAAAAGCTATCCATTTTATAATGATTTAATGCTCTAACAATGATTAATTTATCTTTTTCTCGTAAATATGATTCTTGAAAATAATCGTTTACTCTAGGGTTAAGATTAAAAGCACTTCCTATATAAAAATTGCCATTAATGTTATTATACCAACAATAAATTCCAGATTTTTTCTTTAAATCTTTAGTGATTTCATTGCGTTGAGAAAATGGGTTTGGATAGTAATATACAGTCCGAAGGCTGCTTTATTAATTGTTCTTTTAAATCATCTGTACCTCTAGAATTGCTAATAAAGATGGGGTTTGATTTGTTATTATTTTCCATTTAAAAAAAAATTATGAGTATAATAATAAGAAGGCAACCATTAAAGCAAATACAATTATGTTATTAGAATAACTCTTTATTTATTCTCAATAGTTCACACTATTGTTCAGACTATGTCATCACTTCGTCTTCGTATACTCCTCTTACGGAGGAGGAGGAGGAATCGTAGAAAAATTATTTTAATTAAAAAAATTAATTGCTCTTCCTCCGCTACGCTTGGCCAGAGAAGTGCCGGAAATTCATGTTAGGCTTATTGTTAGTGATACTCACCTATTAGTCGTTGAACCTTCATAACCTACAGAATATTAACATCTTGCCTCCAAGTGCTGTTCCCTTTTCCGTATTTTTACGGTGCCGGGAAAATATTCTTTCACTAAATTATGCTTGGCTGCAAATTAACTGTAATTTAATTTATTACAGTACTTCTTGCAATTAATCCGGTTTTCTTCTTAAATTTATTTAAGAGGGGCTATCTATTATTAAACCCTGTAGCTTCTGCTAAAGCAAAACCTAAGATTGCGTAATTAAATAATTGTCCTCTCATTTGAGGGTTTCTAGCAACAGCTGTAATTAAACCAGAGAAAACTACTCCAATACCTACTCCCGCTCCTGCTAATCCGATTGTTGCCATACCTGCTCCAATATATTTTGCTGCTTGTAACATAATATAATAAAAATTATTTTATAATAAAAACTCTAATAGTGTCTAACCGCCTTAATTAAGATAAATAAAAAATAAAAATTATTAAAATAAAACACATAAAAAAAAGACCCTTTTACTTTAAAGCTCCACCTCTCTCTAGCCTTACACATCCCCCCTAGTTTGGCCAAGGTATCTTGCAAGGAGGTTGGAGGGGACCTAGCACCCCCCCCGCCCTTTTAACGAGGGAGGGGGCTTAAGGGAGCCTAGCACCCCTCCCAGCCCGGATGAAGGACAGGGAGGTAAAGTAAAAACCTTTATCTGTATGCTTTAACATAAAGTTTTTTTTTAATTAACCTGCTTCTTATTTTATAAAAATAAATAGGGTTAAAATTAAGGGCTTTAAATTTAATATAGTCATAGTACTCCATCTACAACCCTGCCAGGTCCCTTAGCTGGACCTAGACATTCTTTTTTTTTTTTTTGTTGGGGGGGGGGGGGGGCTGCGTAGCGAGGGAGACATAGTGCCCTCCCTCCCTTACTCCGCTACGCAGCCTACGGCACCCTCCCTTATCCTATACGGCAAGATGGAATGGGGCTACCCTCGCCTGCTCAG
>Ga0209611_10006023_pt1 | contig 20083 bp, 17 predicted proteins | sample S1TSphgellanicum_3_FD_187693 | JGI IMG/M metagenome (GOLD analysis project Ga0209611, IMG submission 187693) | Host-associated microbial communities from peat moss isolated from Minnesota, USA - S1T2_Fc - Sphagnum magellanicum MG (SPAdes) (version 2) | ecosystem: Host-associated > Plants > Peat...
TTGTTCGAACTCTTTGACCATCCTGCCATGTTCCATCACATAAAAGCGATCCGCCAGCGGCGCCGCGAAGCGGAAATTCTGCTCGACCAGCAACACGGTATAGCCCTGGGCCTTGAGGGATCGGATCACCTCGCCGAGTTTCTGCACGATCACCGGCGCGAGTCCCTCGGAAATCTCATCGAGCAGCAGCAACCGCGCTCCGGTGCAAAGGACTCGGGCCACCGCCAGCATTTGCTGCTCGCCGCCCGACAGGCAGGTGCCGGGGCTGCCGGCGCGCTCGCGCAGGTTCGGAAACATCGCGTAGATCTCATCGATCCCCACCGCCCGGTCGCGGTTCAGGCGCGGCGGCAGCAGCAAGTTCTCCTCCGCCGACAGGGAGGAGAAAATGCCGCGCTCCTCGGGACAATAGCCGACGCCCAAGCGGGCGATGCGATGCGGCGCGAGACCGACGGTTTCGACGCCGTCGATCGTGACGGAACCGCGGCGCGAGCCGATCAACCCCATGATCGCGCGCAGCGTGGTCGTGCGCCCGGCGCCGTTGCGTCCGAGCAGCGTGACGACTTCGCCCTCGCGCACGGTCAAGTCGACGCCGTGCAAGATGTGCGACTCGCCGTACCATGCGTTGAGAGCGGCGATCTTGAGGATTTCGCGCGCCATCAGCGGCCGGTGCCCATATAGGCTTCGATGACCTGCGGATCGGCCGATACTTCCGCGTAGGGGCCGGTGGCGATCACCCGGCCCCGCTGCAGCACCGTGATGGTGTGGGCGATGGAGGAAACCACGCTCATGTTGTGCTCCACCATGAGCACGGTGCGGTGGGCCGCGAGCCTGGCAATCAGTTCCGCGACGCGCGCCACGTCCTCATGCCCCATACCCTGGGTCGGTTCATCGAGCAGCATCAGTTGGGGTTCGAGTGCGAGCGTCGTCGCAAGCTCGAGCGCGCGCTTGCGCCCGTAGGCGAGATCCGCGGCGAGCGTGCGGGCGTAGTCGGTGAGGCCGACCTCGGTCAGCAAGTGCATGGCGCGCTCATCGAGCGTGGTGAGGCTCTTTTCCGAACGCCAGAAATTGAACGAGTTCCCGAGCTTGCTCTGCAACGCGACGCGCACATTCTCGAGCACCGTCAAGTGCGGAAAGACGGCCGAGATCTGGAACGAGCGCACGATTCCGCGGCGCACGATGTCGTAGGGCGCCTCGTGCGTGATGTCCACGCCCTCATAGAGAATGCTCCCCGCGGTCGGCTGCAGAAACTTGGTGAGCAGATTGAAAAGAGTGGTCTTACCGGCGCCGTTCGGGCCGATCAGCGCGTGGATCTCCCCGCGCCGCACGCCAAGCGACACGCCGTCCACCGCGACGAAACCCTTGAAATCCTTCACCAGACTGCGGGTCTCGAGGATGATCTGCGATGCTTCACTGCTCACGAGGGGGCGGGTCTCAGCGTCGTGCGCGCAGGATATCTCTCGCGATCCACCACAGCACCTGCGGCTTGCGCCGCACTTGGCGCAGCGCATACGGCAGTAAATCCCGACCGTAGCCGACGTACATGCGCAGCGGCCAGCCCTGGCGGCGGGCCAGTTCCAGTTGGCCGCGCCAGGGCAGCCCGTACAGGAGTTCCATTTCGACCGTCGCTCCGGCCTCGGTGAGCGAAGCGCCGACGCGTTCGCTCAAAGGCAGGTCATGGCCGGCGACCGCGACGGTGCCCCGGTATTTTCCCAGCGCCTCGGCCACCCGCCGATAACCCAGACGCATCTCCTGATCGTCCGCGGGGTCCGGATAATGCCCTTTGACGATGCGTACGCGAAGACCGCGCTCGCCGGCCCACGCGGCGTCCTTGATGCTGCGGGCCCAGCGGCCGGGCAGTGTCCATCCGAGTGCGACCGGGGAGCCGGGCAGTACACGATCGGCAAAAGTCATGGCGCGGTCGACGGTGTCGGGGGCTTCGGCATCGACATGCAGATGGGTGCCGTGGGCGGCGGCCGCGGCGGCGAGGCGCGCGTACAGCTCGGTGGAATAATCGATGGCGTGCGCTTTGATGGACACATAGTCGCCGGCGGTGGTGAGCGCCACACACTCCAGGTACTGCCCGAGCACGCTCTCGGGCGTGTCGGAGTCCATTCCCCAATAGCCGAACACCGCCGGCAGGCTCATCGCCCGCCATCGATCCGCCACGCGGCGCGCGTCGGCTGCGGTCTCACCGGCGACATAGGCGCGCCCGATGCCGGTGCGCAAGACGGCCGAGCGCAAGACCCCGCCGAGGAATTGCGCCATCGGCTTAACCGGGTAACGCGGCAAATCCGCCGCGCAGGCCGTCGGTCACCCATTGCACGATCTGACTCGCGATGCTGGAACGCATTACGGCACGCGAGAACGTGTGGTCGCAGCGCCGCAGGTGGGTGAGCTTCACCCCCGGCCGGCCGCGCAGTGCCGGAAATGCATCGAAGAACTGCTCCGCATAGTTGTAGACATGCTGGACCTGGCCGGTATAGACGTACCAGAGCGAGACTTTTCGTCGCAAGAACAGGTCCATGTCCAGACTCATCTGCCGTCGGTCCGGTTGCTGAAAATACTCGAGCTCGTCGGCTTCGGTTTCCTCAAAACGCCGGCGCAGGGACTTGAACACGCGGCTCGGTTCCGCCAGGCGCTGCAACAGATAATTGAGGTGAAAAAGAGGTGTCGGATAGGCGTATCCGTCGATGAAAGCGGCGGCGATGACGCGCGGGTCGAGGCGCGCCAATTGGTGCAAGTCGTGCGCGCCGGAGCATAGGCCGACGCCGATCACGCGGGGCGCGAAGCCGCTCGCTTCGAGTTGATCGACCGCGGCCCTCAAGTCCGCGGTGGCATCCAGGCGATCACCCCTCGATGAATCGCCCATGCCCGACAGATCCAAGCGCAGTGCCGGAACACCGGCCCCCGCGAGTGCCCGGCAAATATCCACATGCACGCGATTCGGGCCCACGCGATGTTCCAGGCCCGTATTGGGGATGAGCACGGTCGGCGCGGCCGCGTCGAGATGGTCAGGTACGCTGAGCACGCCGAGCGAGCGCCGGCTCGGCACGTTGAACACGATCTCCTTCATGGCAAATCTGCACTCAGCCGGCTGACCAGTCGATTGAGCGAGAGCGTCGGGTTCCACGCCGAGTGCAGCCATTGCACCCGGTTCCAGCGGCCCTCGTCCGGCATCTCCATGATTTCGTACGGCAACCCCGCGGGCGCCGTGACGTCGGCCGAGCGCAGATACAGGTTGGGCCGGCCGGGAGGCGCGGCGGGCAGACTCAAGTCGGTGAGCGAGTCGAATCCCGCGGAGAGCGTCATGCCGAGCACTTCCTCGCCGGTGGGCTCCGGCAATTTGCTCCCGCGGAGGAGTTGCGCATTCAACGCGAGCAGCTCTTGGCTGTCGAGCCGGCGCGCATCGGCGACCCAGCGGTCGCCATCGCTCGGCGGGTCCCATACCGCCAGGTAGTTGACGTCCGTCATGCGGTTCGCCGCGTTGGCGGCGAGCAGGCCTCCGAGCCGAAGCCCGAGCAGAGCGATCTGGGAGACCCCGGTGCGGGTACGCAGTTCGCCCGCCGCCGCCTCGATGTTGTGCAGCCACTCCTCGGTACTCGCCTCGCCGAAGTCGCCGCCCGAGTCGCCGGTACCCGCGTAGTCGAAACGCATGACGGCAAATCCCCGATCGGCCAGCCGGTCGGCCAGCAGTTTCAGGGCGCGGTGCGCGCGCATGAATTCCTGGCCGACGCTCTGGCATATCAGGATCCCGGTATCCCGATGCGCATCGCGGTGGGTCAGCATGCCGAACAGCGGCCGCTGCCGGTCGACAAAAAAGAAGGCATCCTGAATCGGCTCGGCGGGCAAGGCGCCTACGTCGCTGGGTTCCGTCCGGACGACGGTCTCATCCGCTTCGATTTGCCGGGCGATGCTGGCCAGGGGTTCCATCAAGATACTGCGCAGCGCCGCGTTCTGCCCCATCACATGGCGCAGGCGCACCACCACCTGCATCGCGAGCCGGGAATTGCCGCCGATGTCGATGAACCGGTCGCTGCGTCCGATGGGAGTTTCGGTATCGCCCAAGACTTCGGACCACACCGCCGCCACGGCCTTCTCGACCGGGGTGACCGGCGGCTCCACCCGCCGGTCGCTCGGGATACCGAACGGGCTCGGCAATTGCTTGCGGGCGATCTTGCCGTTCGGCAGGTGCGGCCATACATCGAGCGGCACGAGGTATTGCGGGCACATGGCCTGCGGCAGCCGCTCGCGCAGCCAGGCATGCAGTTCACGCGCCGGCACCGAGGCGCCGCGCCGCTTGTACCAGGCGACGACGCATGGCTGCGCCGCCGGCCGTTCGACCATGCCGGCGACCGACTCGACCACGCCCGGATGCAGATCGAGTTGCGCCTCGATCTCGGTGAGTTCGACGCGCACGCCGCCGATCTTCACTTGCAGGTCGCGTCTGCCCAGGTATTCCAGTGCGCCGTCATCGAGCTCACGCACGATATCGCCGCTCTTGTAGAGCCGTCCGAGTTGCGGGTGCGTGATGAAGCGCTCGGCCGTCAGATCCCGCCGCTCAAGATAGCCGCGCGCGACCTGCTCGCCGCCGATGTAGAGTTCCCCCTCGACACCGCGCGCGACCGGTTGCAACGCTTCGTCGAGCACGTGCAGCCGGGTGTTCGCGACCGGGAAGCCGATCGGCACCACAGCGCGCGGCTCGCGGCGCGGGCAGTACCAGCAGCTCACCACCCCCGCTTCGGTGGGTCCATACAGATTGTGCAGCTGCGCCTGGGGCAGGCGTTCGTAGAAGCGCTGCGTCAGCGCATAGCTCAATGCCTCGCCGGCGGCGAACACCCGCGTGAGCGAGTTGCAACGGCCGACGTCGGGTTCCTCGAGCATCGCCGCCAGCATCGAGGGTACGAAATGCGCCGCGGTGACTCGTTCGCCGCACATCAAATCGAGCAGATACCCCGGGTCCTTGCCGCCTTCCGGCTTGCTCACGGCCACACGGGCGCCGATCATCAGCGGCCAAAAAAGCTCGTACATCGACACGTCGAAACTGTAGGGCGTCTTATGCAGCATGACATCATCCGCCGCAAGCGCGTATTCCTCCTGCATCCACAGCAGGCAGTTGACGACATTGCGATGCGTGAGCTCCACGCCCTTCGGGACCCCGGTGGAGCCCGAGGTATAGAGCACGCACAGGCTATCGTCGGGTCCGACCTCGACGTGGGGAGACGCGGTCGGCAGACGGGCGATGGCTGCCGCCTCGCGCTGCATATCGAAGATGATCGAAGGGTTCGCCGGCTGCCATCCAGCGCCGTCCTCAGCAATGCGCGTCGCCGCGTCGAAGCCCGCAAGCACGAGCCGCGCGCGGCATTCCGCGACCATGTGCGCGATGCGCGCGGCCGGCAGGCCCGGATCGAGCGGCACGTAGACGGCACCCACTTTCTGGATCGCCAGCAGCGCACAGCAGACATCCAGCCCATGAGTGAACAACACGCCGATGCGATCGCCCGGTGCGGCGCCGCGCTGCAGAAGCGCGTGCGCGATCCGGTTGGCGCGCTGATCGATGTGCCGGTAGCTGTACCAGGCGCCTTCGGCATTAATTGCCTTGGCGTGGGGATTACGTCGCGCCTGATTCTCGACGTGCGCAACCACCGTGCCGGAGGAGAGCGGATCGGTGTGAGTGGTGACCGGTTTCGGATTGAGCAAGCGAAACACCTTTGCGCCCTTGACTTTGGAGCATAGCTCCATCATTTCCGTCGAATCGTGTTCGAGTCATCAAACCGAACAAGTAATCTGTCGCAATATGTCAACCCTAATTATGACACAAAAATTTCATCAGGCGGTGCGCGATGTGTGCCTCTGGCTGCCGGAGGCGGAAGAGGTCGTCTCGCACGGCTCACCGAATTTCCGGGTGCGCGGCAAAACCTTTGCCACCTACACCGTCAATCACCACGGCGATGGGCGCGTCGCCTTGTGGCTCAACGCGTTGCCCGGTTCGCAGGAATTGCATGTGCGGGCCGAGCCGGAGCATTTTTTCGTTCCGCCCTATGTCGGGCCGCGCGGCTGGTTGGGAGTGATTCTCGATCGCGGCATCGCCTGGAAGCGCGTGGCGGCATTGGTCCGCGAGGCCTATGAGAAGACGGCACCCCAGACCCTGCAAGAGCGCATCGGCAAGACCCCGCCACTCAAAGGGCCGGGCCAACCCCTGTCCGCCGAGCAAATCGATCCGCTGCAATCGCCGCGGGCTCTGAAGGTTCTGAAGCGCTTCCGCGCACTCTGTCAACGGCTGCCGGAATCCCACGAGGAGCGGCAATTCGGCCACCCGGTCTGGCGCGCCGGCAAAAAAAGCTATGCCCTCGCGCGCCATGAGGGTGAGCGGTTGACCCTGTGCTTCTGGGTGGGCGTGGATCGACAGGGCCTGCTCACTGCAGACTCGCGTTATCAGATCCCGCCGTACATGGGGCATAACGGCTGGATCGCGCTCGATGTCAGTGGGGGCTGCGACTGGGAGGAAATCCAGGCGCTCACCTTGCAGAGCTACCGGCATTTCGCGCTGAAGCGGATGCTGCAGCAACTGCCCTAAAAGCCGCCGCGCAAAAGCAAACCTCTCATGGGTTCTTCAACGGCGGAATCTTGGCGTCGACTTCCGCCGCGATTTTCGCAGGGTCGGCGCCGGCCGCAGGGTAGGCCTTTTCCCAGACCACGGAACCGTCGGCGACCGCGGCGATCTTGACGTCGAGCGCGGAAGCCTTGTCGGCGCCGTCCACTGCGCCATACAGAATGTAGGTCGAATGACTCGCCCGGCCACGCTCCAAGGCGGCCCCCAATTCTCGGGAGGACAGCGGATCCTTCGTCAATCCGACTTCTCCATGGTGCGATATCGAGACCATTCCATACGTCATGGCAAACGCGGTGTCCGCGAGTTTCTCCGCCGCCGCATCGCCCTTGGGCGCGGTAAAGGGTATCGCCAGCAGCGGGCCGCTGCCCGCAGCGGAAACGTCGGCATCATCGGAGTCGTCGGTGAACTCCTTGGCGATCTGCGCGCCGAGATTGATGACGTCGTTCTTGTTCATGCTGCCCTGGTACTTTTGCGAAATCGCTTTGAGCTTCTCGATTTTCGCGGGCGAGATTCCGGCCGAATCTTTGTCCGTCGAGGAATCTTTGTCCTTCGCGGAATCAACATTCTTCGAGGAATGAATGGACAGGACGCTGATTGCGAGCCAGCCGTACGCACACAGCCGCACCCAGCGGGGTAGCCGGTTGAAGAGCACCCAAAGCGAGCGGCACATCCAGACGAACACCTCGACTCCAAAGCGGAGCCGCTGCCCCGGTTCTTCGCGGGGAAATTCCGGCGCCTGCATGGGAGGCGCAGGCGACTTGCCTTTCTTGAGCTGACGACGCGACGCTGCCCGGGCAGGCTGCATTTCCTTGGCGTTGCCGGCAGCCACGCGGCGGCACAGCGCTTCCAGCGCGCGCGTCGGCTGTCCTCCGGGAACCTTGAGCCACTGGACGGTGAGAAATTTTTCCGGCACCCGGGCGTGCGCCTGATCGGTGTCGTCGATCACGATGGGCAGCAGAAAAAGATGATCATCGGCCATGTCGAGCGTTCTTTCGACCGCCAGCCGCCATTCCCGCCGGAAGTACCCCTCGAGACGTGCCTCCGTGTTCACCGACACGAGCGGCATGAAATAGTCGCAATCGCGTATCTGGCGCCGGATCTTCTGGTCCCACGCCTCGCCGCCGCCCAATTCACTCTCGTCGTACCAGACTTCCAGGCCAAAGCCGGGCAGCGCATCGCGGAGCGCGCGCGCCGCCTCGCGATCCTCGGACGCATAGCTCAGAAACACCGTCGGCGGCGGAGCGGGAGAGTCTGCGTCGGAAGGATCGGGCACTGCGACAAACCTCAAAGGGGCGACGCCCCGTATACTGTCATAACCGGCAACCCCCTTTCGAATTGAGATTTACCTCTCGGGCAAGCACGAGCCCTTTCGATAACTTGCTCCGACCACTACCGCCATTCGGAAGCAGCCCGTGTACTCATTGACATATGTCAGTTCCGCGACCATCCCATTCAGTCAGGAAGGCTTGAGACGCTTGCTGGATCAGTGCGCCATGGCCAACAAGGCGGTGGGAGTGACCGGCATGCTGCTCTACCAGGACGGCAACTTCATGCAGGTCTTGGAGGGCAACGAGCACAGCGTGCGCGGCGTCTACGCCAAGATCGAACGCGACCCCCGCCATCGGGGTCTGATCACGTTGCTGCAAGGAGAGATCGAGGACCGTCAATTTCCGACGTGGTCGATGGGGTTCAGAGAGATTACCCGCGCCCCCGGTCCGATCGAGGATGGCTATACCCATTTCATGAATTCAGCCGACGCGCAATTCGCCGCCAATCCTTCGCGGGCGAAATCGCTGCTGATGAAATTCAAGCAGGGCATGGAACAGCGCAACTGATCGCCGGCGTCAATTCAACGTCAACTTGCGTCCGAATGGCTGCACCGCCGACGCATTCCTTTCCGGCACCGCCCAAATCACCGGCCAGCGCGGGCGACACAGTGCGGGCCCGTCGAGATCGGTGAGCACCACCACGATGTCGGGCGCGTGTTTGTCCGCCTCGAGGAGCAGCGGCGTGAAATCCGTGCCGCCGCGACCGGCGAATGTGATGTCGCGTAAGTCCGATCGTCCCGGCGCGAACTCGGCGACCCGGCGCACCTGATCATCGCCGATGATGAGCACGAGCCCCGCTTCCTGGCGCCGGGTGATGGCTTCGATTTCGCGCGCGAATTTTTGCAGGAGTTCCTCCTCGATCGACCCGGAGACGTCGACGATCACCACCAACCGCGGCGAGGGCCTGAGCGAACTGAATCCCGGCGTCCACGGCAGCCGCCTATGCGGCCCGGCGCGGCCCTGATTCGCGAGGTAGGATCGCGACGGCCGCGACCAGGAAATACCCGGCTTCGGCGCCAGACTGTGCGCCAAGCGCGCGCGCAGCACCTGTTCCCACGGCGTGCGCGTGCGCGGTACGTCGGCGATCAGGGTCCGCAGCATGGAGTGCGCGCCATCGCCCGCGTGGGCGCGGACCAGCCGTTCGCTCCACGTGCGGGTCTCCTCGGCCACGGTTTCGGGCGCGGCCGACTGTTGCGGTCCCGCGATCAGATCCGGCGGTGATTCCCTGCCCAGCGAGCGCACCTGCGCGGCTCGTGGACCGTCCTCGCGGGGATTGGCGCGCGGCGGCTCTTGCGGCGAATCATGTTCGTCGGCGCTTCCCGTGCCGCCGTCCGAGGCGCCCGCGCCACCGCCCCGTGCGTGGCGGTTCTTCTGCAGTCCGCCGCGCGCGCCGACCCGCCGGTCGTCGATCGCGCGATACAGTCGCTCGACGTCCCATTCCAGCAGCGCCGACTCGACACTCGGCCGCTCGGAGAGCGCGATCGACACCAGCCTATCCAGGAACACCGCGGAGGAGGGCAGCGTCAGCCAGGCTAAGTGGCTCACGGCGGAATTGACGATCGCATCGGCGCAGATATTGAACAGTTGCAGGTCCACGTCACCCAGCAGTTGGCGCAGATCGAGCAGCCGCTGTGGGTGGCGCAGCGCGATGTGCAGCACTTCGTGCGCGACCAAACCGGTTTGCTCCTCCAGGGGCAGCCGCTCGAATTCCGCTGCGTAATACAGCGCATTGCCATCGGTCGCGATCACCGGTGCCGCGGCATCCATCGGCAGATCCACGTGCCGCACCCAGAGCGCAAGACCGCCGGTCGAGGGAGCGAATTCCACCATGCGCTGAATGGCGCGCGTGCCGCGGTGGCAATATAGATCCTGATCCGAACTTCGCGGAGCGTCAGGCATTGGCGGCGTCCCGCCGGCGCTGCTCGGCATAGCGCCGGTACGACGCGCTGTCGAGAATCGCTGTCTCCAAGCCGCCGCCGAGCGCCTTCTGCATGATCAATTCCATCGCGAGCGTCTGCGCCTCGCGAACGGGCAGCGCCGCGCCTGCGCGGATGTCCGGCAATTGTTCGATGATCTCGAGCGCCCGCGTCAGCCGCGCTTCGTCGCTGCAGGCGGCGAGCAACCCATAGATCATGCCGTAGAGTCCATCGAGCGAGGTCGGCAGCAACGCCACGGTTTCCTTGCCGCGCTGCGCCGCCAACAGCCGCACCACATCGGCGCCGGCCTTGATCTCGCGCAGCACGCCGAAGAACTCGGCGGCGTTCGCCGCGCCGATGCGGCCCTGCACAAACAGGCGCTTGCCGTTCTCGGAGAGGCCCGATTTCAGCACATTGGAAATGTCCTCCCAGCCCCGCGGACTCGCGCCGATCAAGTAGTCGTTGGCGAGCTGCGACGACGTGTCGTCGAGCTTGTCCGGCCGCACCTTGAGATACGCCATCACCTCCGGTGCAAAGTCGTTCTCGGCGGCATGCGCGAGGAAGGCGTCGATGACGGTCTGCACGTTGAAATGAAACATCCGGTCGGCGAGCGCCGTGCCCATGTCGTGGCTCACCGCACCGTGAAAACTGGCGTTGCCGGCCGCGATGATCTGCCAGCCGTCAGGCAATCGGTAATTGCCGACGCGGCGGTCCAGAATCAACGAATAGGCCGAGATCTGCAGGCGCTGATCGGCGGCGGTGAGTTCGTCGAGGAACAGAATGCCCTCGGGGCTGTCGGGCGCAGGCAGGAACTCCGGCGGAAACCACACGGTCTTCGACAGCACGTCGTCGGCGTAAATCGCGCCGCGGATATCCACCGGTTCGATCGTGGTCAGACGCAGGTCAACGAGCGGCACGCCGAAATGCTCGGCGACCTGGCGCACGATGGAGGATTTGCCGACACCGCGCGTGCCCCAGAGCATCGAAGCACGCCTGCGCAGGGTCGCGTCCGCGAATTGTTCGATCAGCGCCGCTTTCGCCGCGCCGATTGAAATCGGCGGAATGTTCATCGGATTGCCGAGCATGGGCCTTCACCAACTGCGCCTATGGGCGCAACGATAGGGGACCGCGGGCGAAATTCCAATCCCGCAGTTGAATCTTCGGCGCCGGCAATCGATCATATCGGCCATGAATGCCTTGCCGCTCACCCACCACGACATTCTGGAGCTCGCCGCGCCGTTCTCTCGCGGCGGGCGGCACGTGGATCTCGCTGCGAGCGACCGGATGGAGCGAAGACTACTGTTCAAACCCGTGGATCATCCGCGGGACGGTGGTTGCCCTGATACTCGGGAAATCCTGACGCTCGAGAGCCTCGGCACCGGGACCTGCCGTCTCACCCGCACGCTCACCCGGCGCGGCAGTCCGCCGGCGACGCTCACCGTCATGGGCGAGAATCCGGGCGAGTTGCTCGCGCTGATCGAATCCGTTCCGCCCAAGGCGCAGTTTCGCGACGGACCGGGTTATGGCATCGCGCGAAGTTACTCGCTGGAGTCGGTGAAGGGCGCGTCGGACGGTGCTGCATCGGCCGGTGCTGCGGCGGTGATGCAGCCGATCATGACTCAAGGCGTGGCGCAGATCGAGGGGCTGACGCTCACGATGGGCGTACCGTCGACGCGTCGCGTCGCGGCGGACATTCAGATCGCGCCGATGCCGGGGGAGACGCTCGAGTTGCCTGAGGATCTGCTGGCGGTGCTCGGTTGGGATTGGGCGCGACTGATCCGCAACGCCGAGGGCTGGAGGAGCAAACGGCGGTTGCGCGGCGGTCCGCTCGCCCGCACCCGCACCGCGGAGGCGGCGCTCGACAAGGCGGCTTTGCATCTGGCGAAAACGCTGGCGGCGCCGGCGACGCGCTTCCACGAGGAATGGTTTCTGGCCAGGTGGGGTGCGTTCTTTCGACGCGCCATCCCGGTGCTGACGCTCCTCCTGCTGTTCCTCATCATTGCGTTGCTTCCGCATTCCGTCGTGACCGGCAATCCCTCGCTGTTCGTCGTCGGCTTCCACATTCCCACGGCGTTGATTGCCTTGAGCTTCTGTCTGCAGGAGCTGCCGACGTATGAGATTCCGCCCGTACCGCGGCGCGCGCGCAGCGCGCAGTGGCGCCGACCGTTGGCGATGAGCGTGCCGGACTCTCGGGTGCAGGCGCCCACCTGAAACGATCCGCACGCGTTCGACTGGTGTTACTGGGTTCTGCGGTCGGGCTGTATGCCTGCGACAACGGCACTCATGATCTCTTCCGGCAACGCTATAACTCGCTGGAAGAATGCCGCCGTGACTGGGGCAACCCCGACGATTGCAAGCCGGTCGAAGGGTCGGGCGCCGGCGCTTCCGGCGGATCCGGCAGTTGGGGGAACTCGGGCGGGTCGGGTGGCGGCGGGCACGGCGGTACCTACTATTACGGACCGCGGTATTACTGGGATGCGAGGTCCGGCAGCCCGATCGAGGTGCGGCCGGACGGCAGCACACGCCCTGTCGGCACCTCGCACCTGAGCGGCGAGGGAGTTCATTTCGGCGGCGTGCGGACGGGGGCTGGGTTCATCAGTCGGGGCGGCTTCGGGTCTTCCGCACGCGCTTTCGGCGGCGGGCGCGGCGGGCGCGGCGGCTGAATATGCTGCGCGAGGCCATCACTCCGCGCGCCGACCGGGCCGAGAAGCTCGAAGCGCAAGGGCTGTCGTTTCATGCGCGCGACGATTATTGGCGGGAGGATGCCTGTTATCGATTCGATTCGCGCGAGATTGCGGTCCTCGAAGCCGCGACGAACGAACTGCACGAGATGTGCGTGTCCGCGCTCGCGCGCGCCATCGCCGAAGAGCGCTTGGGATCACTGGCGATCCCGCCGGCGTTCTGGGAGCCGATCGCCGCGTCGCTGCGCCAAGCGGACTTTTCCCTGTACGGCCGATTTGATCTTTCGTATGACGGTCATGGGCCGCCGAAGCTGCTCGAATACAACGCCGACACGCCGACCTCGCTGCTCGAATCGGCGGTGTGCCAGTGGTTCTGGCTGCAGGACCAATTTCCCGCAGCTGATCAATTCAACTCCGTTCACGAGCGCTTGATCGCGCGTTGGCGCGAGCTGCCCGCGGCGGGTCCCGTGCACATCGCGAGCCTCGAGGACAATGAAGAGGATTGGGCATGCGCCACGTACCTCGTTGATACGCTGACTCAGGCCGGACGGGTCGCCGCCCAATTGAGCGTCGAGGCGATTGGCTGGGATGCGGCGCGCAGCCGCTTCGTCGATCTCGAGGGCCGTGAGATCGAGCAACTGTTCAAGCTGTATCCCTGGGAGTGGCTGATGCGCGAAGAATTCGGCGCGCATATCGTCGCGAGCCGCACGTGTTTCATCGAGCCGTTGTGGAAGGCGGCGCTATCTTGCAAGGGATTGCTGCCCTTGCTCTGGGAGTTCTTTCCCGCGCACCCGAATCTCTTGCCTGCCTATTTCGAAGAAGGTCACTTGAGTTCTTATGCGAAGAAGCCGCTCTATTCGCGCGAGGGCGCCAATGTGGAGCTGGTTGACGGCGGCCGGCGCATCGAGGGAGCGGAGGGGCCGTACGGGCATCAGGGACACATCTATCAGGCGCTGCAGACGTTGCCGATGTTCGACGGGCGTTACGCGGTGATCGGCTCGTGGGTGGTCGGCGCAAAGAGCGCCGGCATCTGCGTGCGCGAGGACCTGCGCCCGATCACGTCGAACTTAAGTCATTTTGTTCCGCACTACATCGTCAATTGAGGATCGTCATGCTGAATGCAATCGTCGCTTTCATCGAATACCTCGGGACATCGATCGTCTTGTTGGGATTGTTCGTCTATATCTACGCGCGCGTCACCCCGTACGAGGATTTCAGACTCATCGGTCATGACAATATCGCCGTGGCGGTCACCTTGGCCGGCGCCGTCCTGGGGTTCACGATGCCGATGGTGGCGGCGATCTATTACACGCACTCCTTGCTGGAAATGATCCTCTGGGCGGCGATCACCTGTGTGGTGCAGCTGGGTGTCGTGGTGGTCCTTCGCGGTCAGGCGAAGCGCATCGAGGAAGGTCACCTGGCCTCGGCGGTGATGGTGGCGAGCTTCTCGATTGCGGTCGGGCTGCTGAATGCGGTGAGCATCAGCAGCTGATCCAGGGGGACACGGTGATTGCTTGCGAACGAAGCGACACCGATGAAGCAATCTCTCAACCTGTCACTTTTCGGATGGCGCTTGCCAGTGATCGCGCGGACTCGGCGTATTCCGCCCACGGTTTGGATTTCGTGAGAAAAGCGGGGCCGGAGCGCACGGTGTAACGCGCAGGGTCGAGGCCAGCCTTCACGTCCTTCCAGTGAATCGGCATCGAAATCGGTGCACCCCCGCGGGCGCGCGAGGACAGAACAGCGACGGCGGTCGAGGTCCGATCGTTACGTAAGTAATCGAGGAAAATGCGTCCCACACGATCTTTCTTCGACATCGTGTCCAAGTACTTGGCGGGCGAATCTTGCGCCATCTGCGCGCAGATGATGTGGGCAAAATTCTTCGCGGGCGGCCATGCCATGGCGTCTTTTCCGTCCGCCAAGGGTGTCACCACATGCAAACCTTTGCCGCCGGTGGTCTTACAGAACGACTCTAGACCCACCTTCTCGAGGCGCTCTCGAATCTCGTGCGCCGCTGCAACAACCGCGGAGAATTTCACCTCAGGCGCGGGATCCAAATCGAACACGAGCCGTCCAGCCGCCTCGGGATCGTCCGGCGCGCAGTTCCAGGGATGAATTTCCAGTGCTCCGATCTGCGCCACCGCAGCGAGCGCCTCGACTCGATCGATTTGAACATAGGGCGCTTTATCGCCTTTCACTTTGACGAGGCTGAAGAGGTTTGAGATGCCGGCCATCGCATGGCGTTGAAAGAACTGCTCCCCCGCAATGCCATCCGGCGCGCGCACAAGGGAGCAAGGTCTGCCCTTCAAATGAGGCATCAGCCAGTCACCAACCGCCGCGTAGTAGTTGGCGAGGTCGAGCTTGGTGACCGGCTTCTCATCGCCCGCATCAGGCCACAGTATTTTATCGGGCTTCGACAGCGTCACGCCCATGACCACCGCGACACCCTTCGGGGTGGCGGACGACCGAACGTCCGGATTCGATAGGGCCTGCGGCGTGACCAGTCGGCGCGAGCGCGATTGCTTTACTTTGGCTGCCAGGGTCTCATCGGGAACGTCGATGCTTGACTGCACCGGACTCGGCAACTCGGCGACGACCTCGCTGGCCGGTTTATCGCGGCGCAACCCTTTGAAGGACGCCTGGCGGATCATGCCGGTTGCAGTCCAGCCGGCAAACTCTATTTCCGCCACCAGCGTCGGCTTCAGCCACCGAATGTTCTTCTCCGCAGGCGGGGCGTTCGCCCCGCCGAAGGGACTCGTCGCTCGCGTCAATTTCTCGAGAGTCGGCAATAATTTGGCGGCGACGGAGGCGCCGTAGCCGGTACCGATGCGGCCGACGTACACCAAATGACCGTCGCGATTGACACCCGCCAGCAGCGAACGTAGGCCTCCCGCCTCGGTGGTCCACCCGCCGAGCACCACTTCATGTCCGGCGCGGCACTTGGCCTTCGTCCAACCGCCCGATCGGCCGGAGGCGTACGGCGCATCCAGTCGCTTCGAGATGATGCCCTCCAGGTGCATCTTGCAGGCGGAGAGTAAGACCGTGTCGGCCGTTGATTCGAAGTGCGCCACATAGCGAATCGAATCCCCCGGGTCCGCCTTCTGAAGCAACTGCTCCAGCCGACTCTTTCGATCGGCCAATGCGAGCGGGCGCAAGTCCTCTTGTCCCTCCACCAGCAGGTCGAACGCAAAGAGCACGAGATTCTCGGACTGATTTTCCGACAACGCCGTCTGCAGCGCTGCAAAGCTCGGCATCTGGTCTTTATCGAGAGCACAGATCTCGCCGTCGATAATGCAGTCGGGCAGCCCGTTAGCCTGCTTAGCAATCGCCTCAAACTGTTCAGTCCAATCGAGGCCGCTTCGTGTGCGGATGCGAGCCTTGCTTCCCTGAACGCGCAGCTGCGCGCGGTAGCCATCGAATTTCACCTCGTGCGCCCATCCTGAGGCGGCGGGTGGACGATCCACCAATTTGCACAGCTGGGGCTCGATGAAGGTCGGCAGGGATTTCAGCGTCGGCGTTTTGGCTCGTCGTGGCGGCTTCGCGGCCGTCCCGCCTTTCGCGCGTGACGGCGCCTGTAACACGCTTTGCGTCTTGTCTGCCCGGTTACTGCGCCACACGGCATCGGATTGGACGTTATCGGTGGCCAACATGAACGGGGTGGGTGCTTTGCCTTTCCCTGCCGTGATCTGGCTCATGGACCGTCCGGAAGCAACGGAGCGGTCGGAATCGAGTAAAGCCTGGGCTTCGCCCGGCTTGGCAAATTCGTCCCGGTGTTTGATCAGCAGCCAATTGGTCCGCTTGTTTCCCGATCGGTCATTCTTGATTCGCACCAACACCCAGCTGCCGTGCAGGCGTTTTCCTTGCAACGTGAACTTGAGATCTCCCGCCTTCAGCCCTTCCTCCGGGCTCTTATTACCGGTGGGAATCCAATAGCCTCGATCCCACAGTTGAACGGTCCCGCCGCCGTATTGGCCCTTCGGAATCGTGCCCTCGAAGTCCCCGTAATCGAGGGGGTGGTCTTCGACCTCGACCGCGAGGCGCTTATCACTCGGGTCAATGGACGGACCCCGAGTCACCGCCCACGACTTGAACACGCCGTCGAGTTCGAGCCGCAAGTCATAGTGCAGATGACTCGCCGCATGCTTTTGGATCACGAAACGCAACTGGCGGGAGGCGGACACGGCCAAACGGCCGCTCGGCTCCGCAGTCTGAGCGAAATCCCGCTTTTGTTGATAGCGGGCGAGCGAGCGCCGAGTCGCTTGGGAGTTATTCAACTTTGCCACGCTGCCGCGGAGCGCCACGTTACGTCTTCGCGGCCGGCAGCAGCGCGGCAGCCATTACTTCTCGCCTTGCGTGTACCACGACGCGTATGGCGTATTGATTGCGAGATGTCGATTGTAATCCGGCGCGCCGTCGTCCCACCAAACATCCCCGCGTTCTCCCAACGCCCGTTTGGCAGCGTCGACGCGAAGTCGCGCGGCGTTTCGCGCTCCAGGATCGGTCGACGTGCGTATCTTGCGTCGGGCGCTCATCAGATCCCGAACCAGCCTTTCATGAGTCGCTGGGTCCAGGTGAGGATTGCTCAGTCGCCAGAGTCGACCTCGAACGACAAAATAGCGTCGATCCGGCGTGGGCGTGTACTCGTGCTGCATGCGAATCTCCATCCGTACGACAGATACGTGCGGCGCTAAGGCGCTCCGATACCGCCGCCGGCCCCATAGATGTTGCCGGTGGTGAAACTGGCATCGCTTGCGGCTAGTTGAACGTAGATCGACGCGAGTTCGGCGGGTTGACCCGGCCGGCCGAGAACCGTCGTACTGCCGAAGTGCTCGTATTTCTGCACGGACGATCCACCACTAATTTGCAGGGGTGTCCACGTCTGGCCGGGCGCCACGCCGTTGACTCGGATGCCCCGGCCTCCGAGCTGTTTGGCGAGCGACTTGACGTAGTTCATCGTGGCCGCCTTGGTCTGCGCATAGTCGTACAGATCCGCCGAGGGGTCGTACGCTTGTTCCGATGTCGTGCCGATGATGCAGGAACCCGCGCTCAAGTGGGGCAAGGCCGCTTTGATAATATAGAACGGCGCATAGATGTTGGTCTTGATCGTCGCATCAAAGTCCTCGTCGCTGATGTCGAGTATCGAAACTTTCGATTGCTGTCTACCCGCATTGCTCACGAGAATATCGAGGCCGCCGAGCTTTTGAACCGCCTCGGTAACCAGCTGCTGGCAGAACGCCCTGTCGCGCAGATCCCCGGGAATCGGAAATCCGCGTCGGCCGGCCTCTTTGATGAGCTGGATCACCTCGCGGGCATCGGGTTCTTCAGCGGGCAAATAGTTGATCGCGACGTCGGCACCCTCGCGTGCATACGCAATGGCCGCCGCACGACCCATTCCTGAGTCGCCGCCGGTGATCAGCGCCTTACGACCGGCCAACCGACCCGAGCCGCGGTAACTCGTTTCACCGTGATCGGGCTTCGGATTCATTTTGCTCGCAAGCCCGGGCCAGGGCTGAGTCTGTTCCTGAAAGGGAGGTTTCGGATACTTGGTGCGTGGGTCGTCCTTTGCGATGGGTGCTGGAGGACTGCCTGCCTGCGGCTCCGTCGTCTGTGCAGTCGAGGAGCCGGTCGCTGCTGTGGCGAGACCCATGCCCACGAATCCGACGGCCTGGCGCCGTGACACCAACTTACGTGTTTCATCCATACGGTTGATACCCCTCCAAAGAAAAATCGTCTTAGCGAATACTTGTCCATTGGCCATGGCATGCGCAGTCGGCAAATGGGGTTATCGCTTGTCGATAAAAAGATGACGCGTCGTTGACGGCGCGGCGCAGAAGCGCTGCGCATGCAAAGAGGGCCGATCACCTGCGTCAGGCGAAGCGCATCGACCTCGCGCACGGTACGCTCCGGGGGAGCGACGGGGCCACGGGTAGCGGGCGGAGCCGCCTCGAAAGGATTCAGGCATGCCGGTCATCAGGGGGCGGTCCGCGAAATGCGTCGCGGCGCAATTCAGGCTTCAGGCTGATGGGTTGACCGGTTTGCGCGCTTTGATAGATCGCAGACATCAGTATCTGGTCCTGCAAGCCTTCCTCGCCGGGCGTTCTGGGCTCAACGTTATTGCGGACGCACAAAGCCATGTGATCCATCTCGAGACTGAACTGATTCTTGATGCCGAGATTCAGTTCGACTTTCGCTTCCGCTTGCGCGTCACGACGGGACATATGCAGCTTCTGCCCCTCATAGGCAAAGGCATTGGTGATCTCGGCGGCAGCCTTCGAACCAAGCACGCGAAAATTTCGCTGCTCATGCGCGCTATAGCTCGAAGCGCAATTGGCGAGAATTCCAGAGGGAAAACGCAGTATGAAACTGACCGTGGATTCCACTTCTCTGAAGCGCGGATCGTGCTCGGGAGAATGAATACTCGCGATCACCTCGCTAGGTTCCTCACCCAACAACGCCCGCGCGGTGTTGAGACAATATAAGCCGACGTCGGGCAACGAGCCGCCGCCGGCGAGCTTTTTTATCTGCCGCCACTGCGTGGGATCGCCTTGATTCTGGCTATTGATGGCATCGATGAATTGAATGTCGCCCAGCTCCCCGCTACGAGCGCGCTTCGCCAGTTCGACGTTATTGACTTCATATTGACACCGATAGGCAATCATGAGCTTTCGGTCCGCCTCCCGACACGCCGCGATCATCTCGCGTGCCTCCTCGGGGCCCGTCGCCATGGGTTTCTCGCAGAGCACATGCTTCCCCGCCCGCGCGGCCTGAACGACAGCGTCCCGGTGCAGCGCGTTAGGGAGCACGACATACACCACTTGGATTGAGGCGTTGTTGCGCAGTCGCGCCATCTCCTCGTAGCTGTAGCAGGCCTCTTTGGGCACGCCGTATTGGGCAGCGATGACTCGCATTTTCTCCGAGTCGCCACTCACCAATCCCGTCAAGCGAGCGTGCTTGCTCTGCGCAAAAGCCGGTAGAATGTTCTGCAATGCCAATCGCCCCAGTCCGACCACGGCGAAGCCGACTCGTTGCCCGGGCACGTCCGGGTTAGGAGGAGGAGCACCCGGCTGTTCCGTCGAAGCGTCAATGGCTGGAAAGCTCACCCGGCCACCGGCCACCGTGCCTTCGTCCACGGGCGTCGGGCTGCCGCTCGAGGTCGCGGCCAAGCCGTGCCTCGCATACGACGCGGTGGCCAGTGCTACGCTGCCGGCCAATAATTGCCGACGAGTCTCGTCGAAATCGCTGCGCATGGGGGACGCCTAAGCGCTAGCTCGCGTAGCCGGGGTTTCCCCGTGGCGTCGTCAATTCGCTGCGTTGTCGGCGGGTCATGGTCCAGTCGACGATCGCCACCAGAAGCGGCGCGACCAGCGTCCAAACGGCCAGAGAATACACAGGGAATAAGCTCATGCGAAAAACTCCTTCAGTCTAAAGTTAGAGGGAAAAATGCGCGCCGCTCGAAGGATAGTAGACGCACGCAGCGTCGCTGCTGTCCGTCGTTGACAGCAGTTGGCGACGGTGTGTTCTGACACGTGCGGCAGCGCAGCCCACGTC
>Ga0209611_10006025_pt1 | contig 20081 bp, 9 predicted proteins | sample S1TSphgellanicum_3_FD_187693 | JGI IMG/M metagenome (GOLD analysis project Ga0209611, IMG submission 187693) | Host-associated microbial communities from peat moss isolated from Minnesota, USA - S1T2_Fc - Sphagnum magellanicum MG (SPAdes) (version 2) | ecosystem: Host-associated > Plants > Peat...
TGGGATTCTTTCAAAATGCTTAATGGGGATTATTGAATTTTGGGTTGTTGGGATTTGGATCTAGGTGAATGAATCATGACAAAATGAACAATGAGAGTTTTGATCCACAAGTTTTTTATATCAATGTTAGTTATGTAAATGATGTCAACTTAGGAGTGTTTTGATGCTAGTGAATTTAACATAGGAGTTTTTAGAAATTCTAGGATTTCATAGGTTTTCTTGGAAATTAGAATGTATTTTTTTTAATTTTGAATTTCTACTTTGTTGTGTAATTTTTACCATCTTTTGAATAAATGTCAATTTAAAAATAAGTAAACATAAAAAAACTCACACATCCAAGGTGATGATTCATTGCATGTTTCAATTGGAAATGAAATCACATTATTTTCATGTAAAAGTCACCAAAAAAATATTAATGAATTTTGACTCAAAATGAACTTTGAGTTCAAAAATGTTGTTGTGCAAATTCTAAAGTTTTTTACTTATGTTTAGGATAATCAAAAGATGTCATCAAGATTTTTGCTTATTGCATACTATAATACTTGTTATACATCATTTTTTTGAACAAAAGTGGCTCACCCTTTATGTTTTTTCACCCTTTTAAAATTAGCTTGCAATTCCAACAACATTCATGTTTGCATAACCCTAAACATTGCAAAAAATGTAGATTGCAAAAATATTGTAATAATTGCAATTAAGTCCATACACAACTTATTGCAAATAAATTTAAAAACTTATTGTAAACAAGTATTAAATTGTAAACAACAACCCACCAAACAAACAAACAAAAATTAAATAAACAAAAATGTAAATCCTTTCATCCTATGTTGACCTCAAAAGCAAAGTTTCCAACATGTTACAAAAGAATGCAACACTCCTAAAACCTAATTCCATAAAGATACCCAATCCTCACATCTGTGCACACTCAAGTATTTTAACAAAAGGACATTGCATTGTAGACTGGAATAACACAACATAATTTAGATGAAGCTTGCATTCATTTTTCTACTAGCATTCAACCATTGGAGGGGATTTTTTTGTCAAAGGATTACTTGCCATCCACGAGTGCCATTGCAGGACATCATTTTGTATAGGAGGTCACTTCCACAAGGATCTTATGGCCATTGATTCTAAACAAAAAACAAAAATACTTACATGAGTAATATCGTTTAGCTTGAAGTTCTTGTAGCTCTTGAACTCTCACTCCAATATTTCTCCCCAAACAACTTGTAATAATTAGTAATGCTTTGAAAAACCTAATGCAATACAACTTGAACTTTCTTATGACAATATGGAATATTTATTGGTGTGCAGTAAACTTGGTGACCATTGCTTGAAGCTTGTACATCAATTAAGATGGTGCTTGAATCTTGTACAACAATGGAGACTATTACATTGCATTAGGATTTAGGGTTTAAGAAACAAGGATGATGGATTTGGCAATAGTCTCAATTGGCATGAATAGGGTTTTGAATCTGTGCAAGTTATGTGACTAGTTCATGGGATGGTGAAATGGCCCATGAGATGAGATGACATGTGATGGTCAAAATCTTCATCTGATGGATGCCATGAGAGGGGATTGTGTGTTACACAAGCTACATTTGGTAATGTGGTTACGTGGCAATTATGCGAATGGGACTCATGGGTTTGAGGGGGGTGGGTTCTAAAATTTGAAATTGTAATTTCAGATATATGGCAACAAGTAAGGGGTACTGAAAAAGTTGAAATTGCAAATTTTCATTTTAAGTATTTTCTAAATGATGGGAATATAAATAGGGTACTTAAAATTAGATGATGAGAATATATTTAAAATATGTTTTAAATATTCCCAATTTTAATATTAAAAATATTTTTCTAAAATCTACTATTTCATAGCATACCCAAAAATAATGGGAATAAACAAAAGAAGTGATTCCCATCATATGAAGGAAATTAAGGATAAACCAGGCTCTACTTACACCAGACTGCAGGGATTCTTTAAGTGCTCATGTGGGTCCTGGCAGTGCTCTCAGTAAGTTGGAGCTGGGAACTGAACACAGCCCAATTGATACCAACAGAAATAAAATAAAATAACATAAAATAACAACAGAGAAGAATACAAGATGAGTTGTATCCAGCAAATTGGAAACAAATGGGTCCTCCTCAACAGTGAACTACTTGCAGATGATCTAAGCTAAACCCTCTTAACTACAGGGTCCAGGGATGATGTCAGTGGACAGTAGCCATCTTGAATCCCTTTGAGTGCAAGTGTTTGATGGCCTACAGTTAACCAGCACCCCAACCAGTGCACCATGAAGGATGAATGGTAAGTGGTCAGAACACAGTTTTCTGTTGGGTCCCAGTTCCCTAGCTAACCATGATGGTTAGCTCAGTTACTTTTCTTTTTCTACCTAGGTAGGTAGGTAGGTAGAAAAGAAAAGCTGAAATTTACAACTCACAAGGAGGTCCTATTTCCTACAGAATCTGTTACCAAGGTGGAACCAAATATTAACTCAGTTGAGATTCATCCATAACTAAGTAATAACGGGCATCCAGTGGATGGTGAGCTGGTGGGTGCTGGTTCACTTTGGCCATGTTGTGTTTGATATAGTGTGGAAGTCATCCATAGAAGTGGAAATTGAAGGCTGCCTACCCACTGAAACACTGGCAAAGGAGTGATAAATGGATTTAGCCAAATTTGGCTACAAGCTAAATGTGAAAGTAAAATTTTTGAAACATCCATCTATATTTTTGGCTACATACTTGAACCATGTATAGAAATCTGGAGATTTTTGTACATTTTGGTCTCATTCTGGCTACTCAAAATCTCAAAAAACCAACAGGATTTCTGCACTTATTAGATGGCAAGCCTGTACAATCTAGCAAAAAACTTTCAAAAATGTTTTAATTTTTTCCCCAAACTAGCTGAAATTAGTGCAAGCAAGTGCTATTAAATTTATAATGATTGAATCCAAAATGGGTAACTTATATACACAAGGATGTGCTGACTAGACTTGTGTTTCAACAGCTTATTAATGTCATAATGTGATTTACAGAAAGCTGTTGGCAGCTTGCAAATTTCAGTAGTGGAAAAGCTTTTAATTTCTCATGACAGTAACAACAGTTTTGCTGGAAGCTTGCTTGTTTGCATGCTTTGCTAAAAGGGTGATCTGTTTGTCTTTTACTACCCTGAGGGATTCTGACTTGCAATAATGTTTTGCAGGGTTAATTGAAGCATGAACATTTGAGCAGCAATTATGGTGACTCAGTCTTCAGTTCTCCAGGTTTGTCCTCATAAGTCTGCAATTACTTGAAGGTGGGAATGTCAGCCAGGTGCTTATATAATTGTCAGATTGTCTATGATATTCTCATCTTCATCCTTCCCAGCAAGAGTACCTATTCCTCTTTTTACTTTCTTTTTGCTTTTTGTTTTTTGGGTCACATATGAAAAAACAAACTATCACTGAAGTTTCAAATACTTAACCTCGCTACTGGAAAGCCATCACTTACATTTTTGTGTAGTGTAAAGGCGCAAGGGCCAGGGTGTTCCAAAAATACCCACCCCTGAGGCAGCTATCTATATGAAAAAATTTAAGTCCTAAAATCAAGTGCTTTTTGTGATTTCCAATAGCCAGAATTCGACCAAAATATAAGGAAAATCGCCAGATTTCTATGCATGATTTTAAAAATATAGAATTTTTTTTTAAAATTAGTTTCATATATTGCTTGTAGCCAAATTTGGCTAAATTTTACTGTGGATCATAGCCAGTTTGGCTACATAAAAAATTTGACATAAAAAAAATTTCAGTGGCAGCTGTGCACATGGTATCCGGTTATGGTCTCTTTGTATTCAGACATTGTTGAAGGGCAGAAATAAAGGACTTTGGGCCCTGAAAGAAACCAATCTTGAAGAAAACAATACATATCTGGACCAACATGGTCCAGACTCCAGTTGGGTGCATTTTGTTTGTGCATGTGTTTTTCTGGGATTGCCTTCCCCTGGTAGTGATGAACTTGCAGGCCAATTCATAACAACTATGCACCTAAGAGTAAATGGCCCCTTGGATCTACATACAAGTTTGTTGTTGTTTGATACCAGTCTCATACTGGTATTGGGTCCAAGGCTGCTTTTTGGCCTGGTATATATGGGCAGGTATTATAAACCTGGTACTGGTATAAGGCAGGTGTATACCAGTGTTGGGCAGATATCATAATTTTTATGATATACCTCAGTTCCAGTTTTCAAATTAGGTTTTAAGAACCAGGTCCAATCTTTCATTCTTCTTCAATTTTTCTCATTTACAATATCTGGCAAGGATATCAATTTTTTTTTTTAAAATTTAAAGGTCAGATCTCAATTTTTTTAGATATCTTGGAATATAATATTCGTCAAATATCTAAGGCGGTTATGATAGCCTGAATAACAAAATCCAGCAATTTTTTTACAAACAATCTATGTACAAGGGGATGAAATTACTTATTACATGTCCACAAGCTCATCTTGCTTAAACTCGCCCTCTTCTAACTCTTTTAAAGAAACATAAACTCTATCAAGCTACAGGGCAAAGTGCAACCTACATTAGAATCATTAGGTCAGTTTTTGCTTCTAAATATTAACTTATCTAAATTATTTGATTGCAACCAACATCCCCTCAAATTCATAAGTATCCAACCAAAGAAAATATCTTTTGTTTTAATTTGAGGTCTCACAATGCCAAGAATCTAATAAGCAAGGGAAGTAATAGTTGGAAAAAGGATTCATGTTTTCCTAACCACTCCAAATGACATTAAATGCATCAACTAGATATCTCTTAAACATTTGCAATTCCCTATTCACCAACTTCATGGTTGGCTCACTAATCATAGGATTCATTTTTAAAATATTCATGATTGGAAATTTTGATTCCAATGCTTTTGAAATGCTACCTTATTTTCAATGAATAAAAGATTTTTAAATCTTGAGTCTAACATTAAAAATAACATATTTTGAACCTTTTTTTTTTTCATACATCCTTAAAAATGAAAAAAAATCATCTAAAACCTCATGTATTTCCTTTTTGATGTTAGATGCAAGCATTGACAACTCCAAAGCCACACCATAATCATCCTCCATCATATTATTCATAGAAAGTGCAATTTCAAACTCTTTTTTAATTTCAAGGTCATGATAATTGTTGCATGCAAGGCATTAGAAAATAACTAATACCCACATGATTGGTGTTGCACACAAACATTCACAACCAAAGAAAAAACATCAAATGAAATATGTGTCAAGTTAGAGGTGGAGGAACATAACTAATAATTGTCATTGATGTTTGTCAATTGTAACATAGAATAGTTTCTACCATGAATTGTAGTGCTTCCTAGAACAATATGATTTTACTTACAAACTTGTAGGAACAATTTTCTTATTAACAAAATAATAATGTTAGAACTTTCACAAGCAAACAAAAAAATAAAAACCACAATGTATGAAAACCAAATTAATTTAGTTTACATTAAAATGTTTATTTTTCTTAGCTTGAAACTAGCTTCAATACAAACCTTGTTCCATTCCTATTGACCTTTACTAGATTTTTTTGGCCAAATGGTGCATTTTTGTAAATCTATAAGGGTAGACTTTATAAAAAACATATTTAAATCCCTTACAAACTTTTTCATTAAAGGTGACATATTGGTAAGCTTGGTAGGAAACATGCCCAAAACATGTTTCTTGAAAGTTTTTTTTCTACGCCCAAAACTTCACATTTCGTAATAGACTTGAGAACATTTATCATTGTATTCATACTTGAAACTTTATTTTTGACATATGTTATAGTCTTATTTTTCACACCATATGCATCCAAAAGATCAATCAAGTTTTTTTTCCAATGCATGTCTATGGTCTTAATAACCTCAAATAAGCTAAGAATTACATGCTTTGATTTCCAATCAAATCCCAAAAAAATTATAACAAGTGTAAAGACATCATGAGCACCTTTATTCTGCCATGAGCCATCATAAATTGCATCTACCCATAACATTTTTTAAGGAAAAGAAAAAATATGTATGTTTGGTTATCTCCATTTAGTTAAACAAAACATCATGTGAAAAAAACTTTTGTAGAGGGAATTGAACTTGAGGACACAAATGCAAGATCAAATGTTTTACCCAAAAAAATTTCACAAACTACAAAGGTAAATGGCTTTTCATTACCAAAACAACAAGATCCTCCAAAAACATTTCATTTTTCACATCATTTTTGAAGGCCTTTTTGAAGCAAAAAAATTAAATATGGATGAACTAAATGCAGTTGCTCTTTTCTTAACATGTTGTCTTTGCACATTTCCTCTCATTACATTATTGACTTCCTTTTTATTTATTTTTAAAATTATTACATTATTTTCATCAACACATTGTTTTTTTCAGACATGTTATTCCATTTTTCTTACAATATGATATTAGATCTTTCTTCAATTCTATTCTTGGATTTAAGGAAAAACATATGATTGGAATAACACAAGGTATAACACATGATTTGAGGTGTAACTTTTGCATTATTGTTAACACGTAAAAAGACCAGCATGAAGCATTTCTATTATGTAGCCTTCAATTTCTTCTTTGAAAATGCAATTATTTCCAAATTTTGTTTTTTGTTTTTTTTTTTGCATCATCTTTGGGAATTATATTCCCTTCAATTTGCAAACTTGATTTTTATTGAGTTTCTTCCATTACATGATCTTCAAATTTGATTTTACTCATGAATATTTTGTATCCTTCATTTTTCATTAGTCTATTTTCATTTTCATTACACCCTTTCATTTTTCACACATTCATTCAATAAGGCCAAAGGTGGAAAAACTCAAACAAACAAATGTCTTGTAAAGAATGAATATGGAATATGTTGTTGCTATGGATGCCTAAAGAAAATAAATGCAAGCATTTACAAGCAAGAATAAATATTTCATTCACTCTACATCATAAAGCAAAAATTATGTGTAAGATAATGTTCTAATCCAAAAATGTTTTGTAAAAAATCATTCACAACAAACCACAAAAAATAATCAAACAATCCAACAAATGCAACATTCAAGAACACGAAAACAAAAACAAAACATAAATCAATGAAAATATATATAAAGAAACAAAACACAAACCAAAATTTAAAAAATGAAAAAATGAATTGGAGAAATGGAAAGAAAAAAACTCATCTCACAAAAAAGTAAACCACCAAAAAAGGCTCCAACTTTCAAACTAAAAATTGTGAAAAAGGGGATAATATAATTTATAAACACAAAAAGATGGACACAACAACAATAGTAGCACCAAGGAAAAACACTAAACACAATAACATCAACAACATGAAGAAAGAGCATGAATGTAACAATAGCTCCAAGAAAGGGTACATTAGCAACATGAAGGTAGGGTATGGATGCAACAACACAAAAGAAATGCATGAAACCCAACATCAACACAAATGAAGAACACGGACCTAGTAGCACCTAGAGGAAGAGCACTAACCTAAAAATGTGTGAAAGAAGTACATAAACACAATGTGAATGAAGAGGATGGACCTTAAGTGTAAGTTCAAGGCCCTTTATAGTCATGAGCCTAAGAGTGCAACACTAAAGGTTTAAAGAGGCTGCCTCAAATTGTAAGTTCTTAAAAATAAAGTGAAAACCTAATTACCTCTTATTGTAAATTTTTTTCCTTTTTATTTTCAAACCAAACTACCCCTTCTTTGATATCCAAATTTGGGTAGGGAATTGATATACTACCCAAATTTCAAATATTTTAAATCTGAATATTATGTCGCCAAATCTCATAACTTTGAGATCTAGCAATCAAGATATCACCCCAAATATTACAATTTATGATATCTCATGGATATCAAGCGTAATAATATCCAACATGATACTCAAACCTAATCTCTAAATTTTTGGATATTTGCCAAACATTCGTGTATTTTTGGTATTACCTCAAGTCCCATGCCAAGTACTAATATGAAGCTTTTATTGCCTTAGGTCATAACTAACTAGTAGGTTCTTCAGTATGAGTACTCATATAGGTACCATATCCCTAGGTTGCACCCTATATATCAACACAACATTAATCTTTACCTTACATGTAAAGCATAATTTTCCTGGTTTATTCCTTTGTATTTTTAGGACCTTTATTTGCTTAAAGAAACATGTTTTCATCAAGTGAGATCTTTTGCCGTGGAAAATACCAACTAGGTTGTATTGGGATCTTCTATCCAACGAAAAGTACTAGCCAGTGACATGTTAATTTATTTGTTTCTTTTCTTTTCTTTTTCTCATTCTTTCTCTTTACTTCCTCATTCTTTATCTTTTATTTTCCTTTATCTTCTTGCTTTTTTTCTTTCTTTCTTTTCTTTTCATATGAGACATTCAAAATTCATGGAGGGAATTTTTTTGAAAAATTTGCATATGATTATTTAGTCATCAATTGCACATGGCGTTGGTTTTTGCAATTTTAATGTTGATGTTTTGATTCATGGTCTTTAAAATGATACTTTTCTAATTATGAGTTGAAACATTTTATTGTTACAATTTTTCTCACCTAGCACAACAAGCACATGTTTTGATTTTGAACAAATATATTGTCATACATGAGGTAATGAATTGCCCATTAGTAGGATTAAGTTTTGTGTGTTTTTTTCATGTCCATAGGCTTTTTTTTGGTGTTTTCAACTTGTTAAATGGTTTTTTTCTTTGATGGTTATATACTGGATTGTCAAATTTGATAATATATTACAAATTTCAATATTTTTTCTTTGGTTGGTGCAACAACCAATCAAAGGGAGTCAAGTGTTTCTAAAACGTCTTAGAAGCAATAAAACATCTTATCACTACTACTGCCCATGTTTAAGGTTGACCCTTGTAGTATGTTATAGTCTATATAACATGGACAATGCTCATGAATTGAATATAAAGTTGAAGAATGTTCTATAAGAGAAAGTAGATGTTTTCAATGGAGCCATGTGAGCTTGGATGGTGAAAAAGATATAACCATGACAAGTTTGAAAAAACCTAAAAATTTTGAGGAACTATTCTTTAGTTCTTAGATTCTTTTGCAAGCAATTACTTGGACAATTTGATATCTTATTTCCTTGTTCTTGTATCCTATTTGCAAGTTGCATAGGTTGGAACTATGAATGGTTAGTACTTTTTCTTTTTGTTTCACAAGTGCAAATGTTCATGCATGGATTAAATTAGGCGATGCACTATTATTATTAAGTGTTTGTACATGGACTTGGTAAGAACAAAATTAAATGTTAGAATTGAGTTCATTAACTCTTATAGCAAACACAAATTCTAGATGTGGACATGGGGACTTCTTCTGAATTATGTGTTGTGAAATTTGTTGACTTTTCTTGTTGTGACTCAAACCAATATCAACCAAACCAACCATTTATTTTGCTTGATTGCATATCCTTGGAAATTTGCTAAATATCAACAAGGCACATAAATGAATATGTTATGTGCTCTAGTAGGGAAAAAATTCAATTTTGGGTCTTTAATATTGTTATGCCATTTGTGCGACCTTTTGGCTAAAGGGCATATGGTTATTGAAGGTTTCAAATCATTATTGATATTTCATGTTGGTTTTGCAATAACCAACCAATTGCAATTGTAACATGTCATGACTACCAAATAAATGGCCAAAATTTACTTAACATCCAACATGGGTAATTCATGTAAGGTACACATTTAGTATCATAATTTTAATCCAAATTCTTTTCAATTTGGGTAACTTGAATAGACCTCAATTATGACCCTATGGTAAGTGGCCATAAATGCATCTTATCCACAAATGTTAATTTTGATATGAAATTTTTTGTCTCTACTTTCATAGTTTGCAAATTTTATCTTTATATGGATTTTTGTTAGGAATGTTGTTGTGTATGGTGTTTATAGGTGATCAATGGGCATGGGTTTGATCAATTGCATTTGACCCTAGTAATGAGTGGTTTTGCATTGGCTTTGCAAATCAAACAATGAAAGTACTTTGAAAGAGTTGATTGTGTTTGCTCTATTAGATCTGTGGGTGTTGACTTGAATGTGGGTTTTTTGGTTGGCATGCTAATTGAATGGTTTGTGTATGTCACCATTGAATACGTGTTATTGTTAATTTCTTGCAAGAGGTAAATAAAATCTATTATGAATATTGAATGCAAGTCATGTGGTCATATCATGGTCATTTGAATGGAATTTGTTATTTTACACTTCATCTCATTTTATATATACTAACATGATTAGTGGTTGTAATTCCATGTGTCAAGTATATAATTATTATTTTCTTCCTTCCTCACCCATTTGTATATTGAACCCATGTGATTATGCACATCTATTTTTCTAATTTCCTAAGGCAAAATAACATAAATTTCCACTATGTTTCTTTGCTGATGGTCCATATCAAAAAGAATTTCAACCTTCACCACATTTACCTCATCAAATAAATCCAAATCTGATGAGGATTAGATTGATCTTCTTATGTTGATGTTTTATGCAATATGTAGACAAACCTCTCCAATAGGAACCACACCACCCCTTTAAACTTTTTTTTTTATTGTTTTTTCGAGAATATTTTTGAAATCTTTTCAATACATCATTTTTTTTTAAATTAAAAATTCAAAATTTTTTAAAATTATATTTTGAGGTCTATATTAAAATTTTCCCAAAACCATATCATTTTTTAAAAATGAAATTATGTTTTGTGTGTTTTTACTACTTAATTACCATTTAAAAGCACTAGTTACATAACATAAAAAATGTTTTTATGTATTTTTATTCCTTATATTGAATTTTTTTTGGATGTGTATACCAAAATATTGAAAATAACATTAATTATCAAAACAAATCCATTTGTAGTTTTTGTTTTTTTACAATTTGAAATACAAAAAATTAAACAATTGTTACAAATGTTAATGGTGTGTTATTGCAACTACCCATATGCACAACATGGACAAAAATGCAAACACTAAATCACAATGTTTTTCCACCTGAAACTTGTGGAAGGAACCAAATGCATTATTGTGGTGCCTTAAAAAGGATTGTTGAAGGAGGTTTCCAATGTTTCTTTAGTCTAACTTAGGTAGGATGTTCACTAGGCAATATTTGATACAGTCCTCCGACATCAAGGACACATAAAGAACCATCAATAGTGGATTTAGAAGATGAGATTTGTCACCTTCAAATTGAGCAAGTAGAAAAAACATGAAACAACCAAGTACTATTGGAACACTTTCTTGCATCACTTCAAAATTTGTCTAGAAAGCAAAAAATGTTGAAAGCGAAAATTGACCATGGGCTACTACATCGCAATGGTGCCTCAAGATTCAAGTGTAACTTAGAAAACATTGAACAATGGGTGGAGCTTGAAACATTGGGGAGATTTTCTAGAATAATATTGTCACTCCATCCATCTAAACATGTTTTAACAAATTTTGAAATTTTTTGTTACTCATAGATATGGAAAAAAAATTCCAACATTGAAAATTATTGTGTCAATATGATGTTCTCACAATGCACAAATGGGATTGCCAAAATTATTAATCTACCCATTCTAGTCATATTGGTGGTGATTTGCATCTTATTGCCCCATGATTAATTTGTTTAGACATGTGTTATAATGAGTTTTGGTGTATTAATGGGAATTGAACAAACACATACAAGCAAATCCTTCACCAATGCAAAGTGTAAGATGATACATTCAATCAAAATTGATGTTATCATTGTTCATTAACATACCTAACATCAACACCATAACATAACAATTGATGGGTAATGTTAAGAAAAATATGGTGGTCATTTTAAATTGCCCTAATTCATTTTTTTGGCCAATGAACAATTATCACAATGGGCAATATGTTACAAAGTTTAATGATTGAAATATTTCCCTACTAGACTTTTGTGGGTAGTAGTGAATCAATTACCAAGCACAATGTTATAATTCTAATCATGAAATAAAGTGAAATACATTTTGCAAATCCCCTAAAGTGTCTTTATGTTATATTTCTCAAGGACATTAAATTTACATGCCTAGAATGCATAACGTCTTGGTTTTTTGCTAGGGGTAGTGGGGTTGCGTTGTCATACCTTTCTCTACCATTTAAAGGTGACCTTTGTTTTGCCATCAATGGAGGCCTTGTTTGATGCACCCCCCAACAAATGTAATAATTGGTGTACAAGGGAGAAAAAACCTTCTTTTATGGCAAAGGACCTTGAGTTATATTCTTACCATCATCACGCAATGTGTTTTCAATTGTTATGGAACCTTGAACTATCACCTCATCACCAGATTGGGTTTTTTTTCAAAGGCATCACATGGGGAGGTGTGAACCCCCTACTATTGTCTTTCATTTTCAAATCGTCTACTAATGTTTAGATAACACAACTTTGAATTGTCCGTTCTAATTCCTCCAGCCATGAACTACCCTATTCACATTGAACAATCTATGGTCAAGTAAAAAATGCATGCCTAGATGTTACATGATTATAAGCAAACTACTTGTTACATGCACTATGAGAAAATGAGTTGATTTGCCATGCAATTGGGTTTTGAGTTGCAATGATCATTTGCAACTCATTTGTAACTCATTGCAACTTAGCAACATGAGTGCTATCAGACAAGTTGTAAAAATTGCAATGGATATAACTCATTATATGTGAAACCATATACATATGCAACTCTTGCAACTTAATTACAACTATATACAAACAACTATTGTGTAATTCTAATGCAACTAATTTGCAACTATCATGGTAACATCATTTTTCATCAATCCATCAAAATTTGACATGTGGCATTACGAGGATTTTTGGATGAAAATTATTCTTTTGAAATATTGATCTCCACCATCCATATGATTGTTCATTTTTAATGGTCTTAGATTGTGACACATGGCACTGTTGAAAGTTGCCACATGTCATATTAATTGAATCTTGAAAAAATAAAAATATATTTAAGTAGCTAGGTAGGTCAATAGATAAGCATAGGTAAGTAAGTAGGTAGGTAGGACATACCTACATACTTAGGCTACATATCTACCTACCTACATTACACACTTATTTACTTACCTAGGTAGGTAAAGGCAAATAGGTAGGAAAGTAAAAGGGTAGGTAAACTAAAGAGTAGCCATGTAAATATACATTTTTTAATTTTATGTTTTTGTTAACAGTAGAAAATTTTCCTATGTTTGGTTAAAACACCATGGGTGTTAAGAGACGATAGTACCATCATTGGATGGTGGTTACCATCAGATGGAAAATAATCTCAGGAGATTTTTAGAGTGAAAATGTTTTCTAACAATAGTATTGTCAATACAATGAACTACTTTTATGGGGCAAAATAATCAAAAGTTAATTCTAGGAAATTTTTTAATAAAAGTAATATTAGTTATTAGAAATAATATCCTAGTCTAGTAAACCTAGAAAGGCATCCTAGTAACCATTTAGTTACTAATGGTAAATGTCCTACTTACCATCTTCTATTTACTAAGGGGTGAAGCCATCTAGGTTAATTAATTTAAATGAATAAAGGATGGATGGATTTCCCTTGACTAGGATGTGCGAAAGGGATTAGGATAAGGAGATCTAGAAGGATAAAGAAATTTAGGAAGATAAGGATTCAACCCTTGAGTTCCTTATTTATCCTTTGAGGAGGAGGATTGTGGATCATTCCTTTGTATGATTCTAAATTGGATGTGGTTAGGAAAGTTCTCTTGGGGAAGAATTGTGTATGTGACATTGGAAATAGAGGTAGAAAATATGGAAGTATCTTGTATTTTGATTCTTGCAATGGAAAATGGTTGAAAAAGTCTATCATTTTTTTTTAATTTTGTTTTACTTGGAGGATATTAGATAGTGGGGGAAGGTAATACACATTAAAATCGCATAATGTTTTGTTATGTTTTATGTAATAGTTTTTTGTTTTTTCTACAAGAACAATAGGATATTCTCCCTCTATTCTTTGTCTATGGAGTAGAAAATACCTTCTACCACAAGATGGTAGTTACCACTGGAAGGCAACAACAAAAAAATAAACATGAGTTTAAGGTTTGCAAGGAAGGTAACATTGCTACAAATGATAAATAATAGCCACAAAGGGTCTGCAGGTGTTTTAGATGGTAGGTAACAACTACAAAAGGTCTGCAAGTGCTATAGACAATAGGAAAAAGCTATCAAAGGTTTGCATGCAATTGTGGGTTTTTTTTCAAGTCGGTTGCATGATGGTAGCTACTACAAGATGGTAGGTATTACATGATAATAGCTACTACAAACGGTAATTAGACAATAAACAAGTTTTACTCTCATGTGTTTTTCATATTTTTTCTTATTCTTTGTTTTATTCAACAACATTTTTCCTTGATGGTAACCATATTGCCAAATTCCACAGTTTAACAATTTTGTTTTTAGGGTTAAGTTTTTTCAAACTCATCCCAAACTAACACATGGATTTTATTATGATCACACAGAAAAGAGATTTTTTTAATATAATATGTGAAATGAGATTCAAGGACAAACCTTATGGGTTGAATCTTTTAATTGCACATTAATTGCAACTATATATATATATATTTCCACATTCTTTGTTTTTTTAAAAAAAATTTGTACATTATACAACTAAATAAGTAATTATTTGATTTTTTTAAATTTATCAATCTAATTTAAATGACTAATTAGTCAATTATCAAATAATTAATCATATGGATTTAGAAAATTAATTATTTGGATTATCTTATAATCAATAATATGAATAAATTATCTAAGATAATTATTTTAATTTAGATAATTAACTAGTTGGTGAATTTTTTAGAATTAAAATTTAGATATCTAGTTCAAATAATTAATTATTTATTATCAAAATTAATTTAAAAAATAATTATCTGAATTAAAATAATTAATTCAGATTAATACTTAATTATTCATTTTAATTAATTAATTCATAATAATTAAGTAAATTATGTATTAATAAATATTTAATATTTAATAAGTTATTTAGAATATGTCATTATTAAATATTAAACATTAAATATGAATTTGGGTAAAATACATAGTTATCAAATAATTAATTATTTGAATTTTTGAAATGATGATTGATCATTTGAACCTAATACTTTTATGAATAAATTTAATTTTTAAATTATTTATTTAGTTATTTAATTTTAAATTAATTATTCGAGTCAATTAACAAACTAATTGTTTGAGTTGGATTGATTAATTTAAATTAAATATTAATGGATATGTAGTAGTTAATAATTTATTGATAAAATAATTCATTATTGAATATTAAGGATAAAATATTATTATTTATAGTTACTAATTTATTAAAATTGAACAATAATCACAAAATAGTGGAAACATTGTATTTTTATAATGGCAACATAATTGCACAATTAATTGAATCAATGTGAATATTAGTTGACAACTAGTTGCAAATGTCATATGTAATGGGCGATGGAAATGTGTGTGGCATGATTTTATGTGTCAAAATTATACACTAATTGTAATGTAATTGTTGATTGAATATTACATTTACACCAATTGTAATGTAATTGCCACACACAATTAAAGTGCAACTTGTTAAAAAATCAAACATGATTGACTACATACGTATGTATAATGTGTACATTACACTATATATATCTCCCATTTGCAACTAAATTGCAACTTAAATTGATTTTTTTAAATGGCATTTTATTTATTAATTGCCCATATTTCCATGCTCTAGTTGTAGTGTAGTTGTATATAAGGTTGTTTTGGAGCTTCAGTTGTAGGGTAATGTGGTTCCAGTGAACATAATTCCTCATAATGATGTGTTTTCATGTGAAATAACAAAGAGAGATATCAATAAATTCATAATGTTTGGCTTATGCTATCATTATAAAAACATGTAATTTCCATGTCGCATGACATGACAAGTTGTGTTTGAACTTACAAGATAACCAAATAATGAAACTAATTTCCCTCGCTCCTATATGTAGGTTTTAAAATTGAACACAACTTGATGGTCACATTCCCAAAAGTTCTTTTGAGCAAACACCTTTGAAACAAACATATCCATATTCACAAATGTTGCAAAATTTGTGTCATCTTCATTTAAGCATGTGGAACATATCCATGCAATACACATGTTATGTGCAAATTTGATAGATGTGTTACTATGGAACCTTGGTATAAAGTCGTGCTAAATGTTGCGTTCTTTTTCAAGGATGTATAAGGACCAATGGTCTTGTCCAAATATGGCACAACCACATTATTACTTAGATGTGAACAATGCTTGAAGTATGTTGTTGCCCATCGTTTTGTCCCTCTTCCATTCTAGACTAGTAATTTATAAGCTCGTGCATTTAACAAAATGTACATGCCCATGTTTGACACGTCATTCTTTGCAAATGTATGTACAAACATGAAATCCAACCACTTGTTAGACATGGGTGCTTCAAAATCCATGAAACTCTAAAGGCCATCTAAGAGGATGTTGACTTCCATGTTTTTGAAGCCGTTGAAAAAAATGATATAATCATGTGTATCCAAAGGCACATCATTTCCCAATTCATCTAGCAACTCGTCAACTTTACAATGGGAACAAGGAACAATACACCAACCATGTTACTAGTATGTTGCATACTATGATTCAAATATGGCATGTGAAAATGAAGATCAACATCCACCTATCACATGACGAAAGTAAATTATGACCTTAATGTGTGACACAAATGTTGTAGTGCTTCATCTTTTAAGGGCATAATAAGGCAATGCAACATTTTCATGGACAATGATTCTTTCATTTTTTTACAAACGTTGTTGATGGCTAGGGCATGCATGTCATTGAATGGTATATAATTTGCAATGTAATGTGACCCTTTGCTAATGTAACTTCCCTACTTAGATTTCTTATAGGTGAGTCAAGTTGGGTCATGTAATCAAGATTTGGGGATGCAAAACACATCTATAAATCCAATTGGTTGCACTTTAGGCCTACTTCAAATTGCGTGAGGTTATCCAACTAACTACAAGTTAAGCTTGATTCAAATTGACTAAATTATATCAAGTGATTAAAGTTTTTTCTTGATTTGAATTGGGTGAAATTCCTTGGTTGGCTACTATTTTGCATGGATTTGAATGGCATGGGAATCTGTAGCTATGAAATATGCACATAATTTTCTTAGGAAATCAAGGTATTAAGACGACCATGTCATAAAGAATGATAATGCTAGTAGCAATTGTGGTCGTTTATTGATTATTGATTATTGATTCTAGGAATACCACGACTAATTGACCATCCTCCCTACTCATTATGCAAGGTTGCACCTCCTTGGTGGAAGATGTTTCTATCACATTGACATGAAAGACATGATTATTACCATCAAACATTCCAACATCTCACCTCACAAATAATCTTTCCTGAGCTAGGTACCTTTGTTTATGACAATCCTCGATCATCTTCGTCCATGTAACTACCCTTGATTCACATTCCATTGATTCCAAACTTGGAATGCCTCCTAACCCAAGTTACAAAAAAAATAGATGATAAAAGTAAATGTTTGCCATGTTACATAAAAGTAATCACATGTTACAATTTGTCCCAATAAGTGAGGACACAAATATGCATGTGGCACCGAATCTTTCAACTTCCCAAATTTTATTTGGGTTTGGATTTGCCAAATCTCCCCAACTAATGCCCCACCTCGCCTACAAATAACATCGGCCCCCTCCTTTTGCATCATTGAGAAGATTGTTTGCCATTGCCTATCGTTGAAGCCTTTGAAAAACCATTACCAGCAATTACTTTCAGTGGGTGAGTTAGGGGCATGTTTAACCCAATTAAGTCATAGTTAACTCCTAGTTAACTCCCAGTCAACTTCAAGTTAAATCAATTAACTTTCATTTAAGTTTTAGTTAATTCATAGTCGACTCTCAGTTAGGAAGGTTCTCAAGAAACTTCTTTACTTGATGCACACATAGAAGCTTCCTTGAACTAAGTCTTCAAAGGGATATAAATATAAATAAAACCCCTTATTTCCTTCAATTTGTTTAACACTAATCTTAGCCACAATCTTGCACCATAACCTTTTTTTTTTTTTTTCATGTTCCTGTTTACATATGTCAAGATAATAAAGATCCATTTTCATATTTGTTTTACACATCTCATGTTCTTGTTCTTGTTCTTAGTTCTTGTGTTCTTTTTTTAAATCACATAGTCTTGTCTCATTCCTTGTTTGAAAGTTAGATTTAAGTTTTTTCCTTTATCCTTTGTTCTCATGAGCCTTTGTGTCCTTGACACTCTCAATCCATTCATCCCATCCTTTCAATCAAGCATGGCTTTGAAATCATCCAAAGAAGAATTTTCTTAGTGAAACTTTGTCAACATGTATGGAAGCAAGTTAAACAAGCCTTGAGTGGTACCTAGATTGGTAGAAATACAAGTGGTTCCCATGGGACCATTACATTTTTATCAACTTTAACATCCACAAGTTTGAAATAGTGATTTTGTGAATGTTGAATGTCTTTCAAAAGAGTGTAGGTCCCATAGAACAACATTTCGATGTAGGGTGAAAACATGGTAAAGTATATTGAAAAAGTTGCTGAAAACATATCAAGTTTTTTAAAAAGGCAATTTTTCATGAAAGCATAAAAAAGTAAATTCAATTTTTACTTAAATTTCATTTTGAAACTATTGCGGCCACAATTGGGTTCATATTATAAATCAACTACAAATTCAAAAACTTTGGAATAATAAAAGTAGGGAATAAGTAGGTTTGAATGACTAGTCAATATGGTGTTCAAACCTACTTTTTCATTAGAAAATTTAATGAAATATACATGTATGAAGCTATAACATAAAGATCATTATATATTCAAGGGCTTCACCAAAAAACAAATCTACTTTCTCTTTGGTAAAATATACTTGACACATACTTGAATCAAATGTTCCACCACAAAAAGTAGTTTTTAAAAGCTACTTGCATCTAGAAAAGTCTACTTGAAACCTACTTTTATAATTAAAAATTAAAAATTTAATACATAATAATGAAGAATTTTTATTTTATTTTTTATCATTCAACAAAAAATATTGAATGCATAACAATTTTGTGATGGGTTTTGGTAGTACTTTTTTTTCACTTGGCAAGTAGATTGGCAAGTACTTTTAGTTGTACACTTTACCATGTTTTCACCCTATAGTGGAAATGGATGGATGTGTGAAGTCATCTTGGATTCATTTTGATTCTCCCCTCCCATATTGGGATGAAGCAGACTTGGTATAAAAAAATTTGTTGCTTTTGAAGTGTATTGAAGGATGTGAAGGCCTTTAATATTAATGTCACTTTTGTTATCATGCTTTTGTGCATGGCAATTACTAGTTGTATCAAATGAAGTTAATACTTTTGTGATAGTGTCACATATATTACCAATAGTGGTAGTTATATATTGATCAATTGACAAAAGCAACTTTGTCTCCTTTGTCATCTATTTTGTAACTTTGGGTTCATCCACATCTAGCTCCTCTTGTGGCACATCCACCATGGAGAATGTGTCGTTTGATGTACTTGCATGCCATTTTTTGGGTGATGCCCCCCCCTTTTTAACAAAGGTTTTGCATGTATTGTCCTAAATTTTTTCACGCACCATTTTTATGTTCTCTACTATAATGAAACTCTAGCAATAACCCTTTGAGGGTCTTAAACCTACACACCTAGACATAGACATGTTCACTACAAATTGGAATTTTTTTGAAAGTTATCTCTAAATCTATGTTAGCTTGGTTTTCAACTTCAATTGATTAGAGGAGGCATCATTATTCTCAATTTGTCATTTCAACTCCTTTGATAACTGGGCATTAATCAAATTGGGAAGCATTGGCATAGATATGGGGTTTTTTATTTTTGGGTAAATGGGAGTGTCTAAACACCCTTTAAACTTGTGGTCAAAAAGTCACAACTTACTTGACCATTCCCTTGCACAATACACCCATTGGAAGTCATGACAATCCTTGTACTTGTTTAATGGGTTCACATGTGATGAAAATATCTCAAATAGAAGTTCATTATAAAGTTTAGGAGTCACCCATTGTTTTATAAATCGAATAGATGTCAA
>Ga0209611_10006029_pt1 | contig 20075 bp, 13 predicted proteins | sample S1TSphgellanicum_3_FD_187693 | JGI IMG/M metagenome (GOLD analysis project Ga0209611, IMG submission 187693) | Host-associated microbial communities from peat moss isolated from Minnesota, USA - S1T2_Fc - Sphagnum magellanicum MG (SPAdes) (version 2) | ecosystem: Host-associated > Plants > Peat...
AGTGTCTTTCAAATTATAGGGTTTCTGGCTTCATTGAGTTATAAAGTGGGGAGAGAGAGAGAGAGAGAGAGAGAGAGAGACTAATTTCAAACGGGGTTTGTTGTTGGGTTCATTGAGTTTGAGTTGAGAGACTCTTTCAAAATGGGATGCTTTATTGTTGTTGTTGGTGTTCAATAAGTTTGAACCAAATTGAAATTTTTGGCTATTAAACATTGAAGGAAGAAGAAGCCCATGTGGAGGAATAATGGGGATATCAATTCAAAACCCAAAGTGAGTGAAGCTTTTTTTTTTAGTTTACATTAACACTTTTGCTATCAACAACACACTTTATATTCAAACTGACAGACAACAAGTAATAACAACAAATCAAACCAAACCAAACCAAGCATGCCCTCTTTCTTCTCTCTTCCTCCCTTCTCTCCCTGCCAACAATAACTAAACCCCAACACATCCGTTGTAAAGTGATTAATGGAAAAGAGTTAACAACAATCAAGTATAACATTCCACCATTTCATTCAATGACCCACTACTTCTAAAACAAGAGGGAGAGGGGGGGGGGAGGAGGAGTCAGGAGGACTGACTGTTATCTGTTGTTTCTCTCTTCTCTTAAAACAGACACTGGCAAACAAAACAGTCAAACTGGTGCATTGCACATTTTGTGGAATTGATGATCTTCTTCATCACTTAATTTCTAGATAATGCTGCAGCAGCACTGCAGCAATAGCAGCAGCAGCAGATTTGAAGGCCATAGCTGTTGTTGATCTTCATAGGTTTTCAGCAGCAGATTGGAAGGCCATAGCTGTTGATCATCTTCAAAGTTTTTCAGCAGCAGATTTGAAGTCCATAGCTGTTGATCATCTTCAAAGAGGTTTTCAGCAGCAGATTTGAAGGCCATAGCTGTTGATCGTCTTCAAAGTTTTTCAGCAGCAGATTTGAAGGGCCATAGCTGCTGATCATCTTCAAAGAGGTTTTCAGCAGCAGATTTGAAGGGCCATAGCTACTGATCATCTTCAAGGAGGTTTTCAGCAGCAGATTTGAAGGCCATAGCTGTTGATCATCTTCAAAGAGGGTTTCAGCAGCAGATTTGAAAGCCATAGCTGTTGATCATCTTCAAAGGCTAGTAGCATTTTTCTTTAGTGGGTTTGATTACTACACTTGGATTGATTACATGAGTGATGTAAGTTTTTCCTATTCTTTCAGCAGCAGATTGTTATGATTCTTCTGGTGCCAAAAACAGTACCACCAATCCACAGTACAAATCCACACACACTTAAAGAAAGAAGAAGCTTCAGAGTTTAATGACACAAAGAGTAAACCCTAAACCCTAGAAAGGGAGGAAAAAAAACCACTTGGTCAGTGGTTTTTTTTTGTTTTTGTGGGTCCATTTTGTGATGTAGCCAAAATGGTGATAATCCATAGGAAGATTTAGCCAATTTTGGCTGTGCAAGCTCAATATGAAAGTAATTTTTTTTTAAAATTTAGAAACACCCTTCTAGCCTTTTTTTTTTTTGCTACTACATACTTGAACTGTGTGTATAGAAATCTGGAATTTTTTCTTCAATTTTGGTCAAATTATTTATGGCTACTGAAAATCTCAAAAAGCACTCAACTTTTTAGCACTTTCCATTTTTAATATGTAGCTTTTTTGTAATATGCAAATTTACAGGCACAAACCCAGTTTTTGTACTGTTTGAAGGCTCTACTTCTTCAAAGAATAATATAGAGGCCATTTTTACTTCCGCAAACCCATTTTCACACTATTTGAAGGCTATAATCAAGTGTAGTAATGTAAAGTGAAAATAGACTTTGTTGAGGAATCAACATATTATAACAAAAGCCAAAAAAAAAGCTAATTAATTCTTTTATGTAAATTTTTATTTTTTAACTTGATATTGTATGTTTATTTTTCTCACTATTGGTTAGGGTTTTTCTTTTTCCTTAAAAAAATTTCATTTCTTTCCTTCCATTTCTTCTTTCTTCATTTTCTTTCATTTTCTTCATTTCAGCAAGTAGAATCACCATGGATCATAGAAGAGAAAAAAGTATGTTAAAAAAATTCGACCAATCACAACTTTTTTGTGTCTGCCTTTTTTATATTTTATAATTAAAATTTTTGAAAAAAATTATGTAAACATTTCAACCAATCATAGTTTTTCTAGACCATGGACATTAAAGCTTTGTGCCCATCTTCAAAAAATCTATTACATTTTTTTGAGAAAAAATTATGACAAAACATTTGTAGGTTAATCATGGCTTTTGGGGCTCATGGTCTAACAAATGTCCAACCCACCACTCAAAAAAGTTATTAACAAAATATGAGTTAGGAAAATTGAACAAGGAAGATGCTTGAACAATATGAAACAAAGGTAAGTGGTGGTCAATGGTGTTGTTTTTCAAGTTGAACATAATGGTTTCACAAAAGTGACTAAATCGAAACAATAAAATCCAAAGAAATGCCTCTAATAAATGGAGTCCATCATTGTGAAGAAACTTACAAGGAAATTAAAGTTAGAAAAATATTTTGTACTCCTATAAGCTCAAGCTCTAGTTGCAAAATAGGGTGATTCATTTTTTGCATCACATTCACTAGAAGATTTTTTTTTTTGGGTAATTTTTTTTATGCAAATAAAGATGTTGTATGCAATTAAGAAATAGTTGTATATAACATTTTTTAGTTGCATATAACAATTTTAATTACATAAGACATATTGCAAAAAATAATTTTTCTATTAATGATTAGATTTTACACATAATCTACTTTATTCAAATCTCACAAAAGCATGGTAAAAACATCAATGTGACAAAAACGTTTGTCAGTTATAATTGTCAACTTGAATAAAAATGTGTACATAGTGATAAAACTAAATAAATATACACCAAACATATAATACTGCATTTTTGAATATGATGTCATTTAAAAATGTTTTATAAGGATTCAATGTGTGATACATGTTAAAAAAAACAAACATTAACTCCAAAAAATTTGCACAAATTTAAAACAACAAATAATTATAGACTTTTGACGAAATTTGAACCTTTATTTTAAAAGTCCTTATTTCAATCATTTTTTGTTGAATTGATGTTTTTTCCTAACATTATGTCCAAGAATTGTTTCATTGGGCTCTTTTTCATTTAAATTTTATTAATTCGTCCAACAACACATTATGGTTTTTTTTGATTAGTTAAAGAAACAACTACTATCATTTTTTACTATAATTGTAACTACTTAGTCACAAAAATCACTATGTACTTACAAAGGCCATTGAGATGTCGTTTGATGTCATGGTTTTGCAATTATAATTAATATGACAACTAGTGGGTTTTTTGGGATAGATATGTTATTATTCTTGAAATTGTAATAATATGTTTTAAATAATTAAAATTAATTAATTAAAAATACCTTGAATTTTGTGACTAAAATAATGATTTTGAGTCTCACAACAGGATGATGTGGCATTCCACGTGCCAAAACATGTCTTTTATTATTTGTCCTATTCGACTACAATGAGAGCAACAATTAAAAAATGGCATAAGCAACTAAAAAAATGACTATAGTCAAATAAGACTAGTCATTAAAGACATGTTTTTGCATTGTGGTGGTAATAAAATATTTGATTATTAATCAACATGATGATTCATACACTATTTTGGATAAAATGAAGCATTTATTAGTTAGTCATTATGTTAAAAATGATTTCCAATCCATAAATGTAGTTTTTTGCATTGAAATGCAAGTCCAAAAACTTTAGCTTCACTATAACAAATCCTATCCTTTGAACCTAACATAAAAATGAATAATGTTTTTTTCAACTACATTTATTACTATTTAGTCATAACAATCACTAAGTAATGGCAAAAGACATCAATATGCCACATGGCATCATGGTTTTGCAACTATAATCAATATACATGACCACTTATTGGTTTTTTTGGTAAATTATCATATTATTTTTAAATTTTTGTTCATTAGTTAATTATTGCAAAAACCATCCACCTTTACTTAATTTCCCATGATGATGACATGGCATGTTATATGTCAACAAGATGATGTAATCCTATTTGTTGACATCATGATTCATGTCATTAATTTGATGAATTAATCTCATTTATTAGTTAGTTGAAAATGTTGTTGTCCTTTGGGATTAATAAATACTCAATCTTCCATCACTACTAAAAATCATATTGTTTACAACCCATCCTTATGCAATTACATGCAACCAAATGTCACCTATAACTACAAATGGTTGCCTACGTAATTATTTTTCAAATTTGGATGAAGTTTGGTCTTATTTTCAATTAGGTTGTGACTATGACCTAATTCATCCATAAATTGTGTTATTTTTTATAATGTCTTTGTATTTTTTACAACATTGTATATACATTTAATTGCAAATGTAACCAAAATAGTCACATGTTAGTTGTATAAGGTATCTAGGCTACTTAGCTAACAAAGACGTACTTAAATATATATATACCTACCTACTTATAAGCCTAGGCCACATGGTACCTAGCCCAAGCTTGGTGACATGTGCCATTGCCTACATCTACTTATAGGCTTGGACATGACATGTGGAACATAAGTTAGGTTTAGGCCATGCCATGTGGCACCTAACCTAGGTTATGACATGCCACATGGCATTTAAACAAAGCATATGACATGCCACATATGTTAGGCACAAAGGTTAGGTTTAAGCCATCCCACATGGCACTTAGGCACGACATAGGACATGTCGCATGGCATATATGCTTGGCTTAAGCCATGCCACGTGGTACATAGGCTAAGTTTTAGCCATGCCACATGGCACCTATGTTAGGCCTAGGCCATGCCACATGACATATAAGCTAGGCTATGACATGTCACATGGCACATATGTTAGGTTTAGGCCATGCCATCTGACATCTAGGCAAGGCATAGGACATGCCATATATGTTAGGCCTCAACCATGCCATGTGGCACATAGGTTAGGTCTAAGCCATCCCACATGGCACTTATAACATGGCACATGGCATTTAGCCTAACCTAGGCCATGCCATGTTGCACTTAGGTTAGGCTAAGATATGACATGCCACATGGCACATATGCTAGGCCTAAGCCATGCCACATGGCATTTGGGCTAGGCCTATGCCATGCCACATGGCACCAAGGCTAGACTTAACCATGCCATGTGGCACCTAGGCTAAGCCTACGCCATGCCATGTGTCACCTAGGCTAAATTATGTCATGCCACATGGCACATATGCTAGGCCTAACCATGCCATATGGCACTTAGACTAAGCTAGCCATGTCACATCACACATATGCTAGGTCTAAAACATGCCATATGGCAACTAGGCAAGGCTTAGGCCATGCCATGTGGCAACTATATATGACGTGCCACATGGTGCCTAGGTTATGCTAGGACATGTCACATGACACATAAGCTAAACTTAAGCCATGCCATGTGGCACTTAATTAACCCTATTTTCCACGCCATATGTTAACATGATTAGATCAAATGCTACATCATAAAATGTGTTAATTAATAGGTTGGGTTAATAAATTATAAGTTAGGTTTAAAGTAGTAGGTTAGGCTAAGTAATCATTAGTAGCCCAAATAGTTGCAACAATTACTTGCAACTAGGTTGCAACTACAAAATTAATCCCATATGTTTTGCCTCCGATTTTAGTTTTGTTAACTACATAAGGTGCCTTAGAAGCACAATTACAAATTAAAATGCAATTACATTTTGGGATGAACTAATCAAAAAGGTTCAACCTTAAATAAACCCCAAAAAAATGGTATTTTTTATAAATGCCATGTGGCTTAAGTCTAGGCCTAGCTTAAGTGGCGTAGGTCCATACTTAGCCTAAGTGCCACATGGTTTAAGTATAGGTTTAACCTAGGTGATTACTTAGGTTAGGCCTAAAAATGGCACGTGGCATATGTGGACCTAAATAAGTTAAATGCCACATGGCATATGTCTAAACTTAGGTGCCACATGGCCTATATTCAAACCTAGGTGCCACATGGCCTATGTCTAAACCTAATGTGCCATTTAAATTAGATAGGTGCCATGTGGCATAAGTTTAAGTGGGTGCCACATGGCAGAATGCAATTGGTTACCAATAGAGTTATAATTTTAGTTGCAAAATTATTCATGTATACACTATATGGTAGTCATATATGTATTCAATGAAAAAATATTGCATCCGTCGCATGCAACTAGTTTTTGCGTGCAATTTGTTATTTACTACTCCAACTAATTTAGTCACAAATGTTGCTTACGACTAAAAGTTAGTTGCAAATGAGAATCGCATGTGATGATATTTCTATTAGTGCATGTGATGATGACATGGCATGCCATTTGGTAACAAGGTGTCACAAATTTTCATGGCAATCCATGATTTTTTGTGTCACCATAAATTTTTGTGTGTTTTGAATTTATGGCACCAATATTTGTCATGGCATGCCATAATTTTTTATGTGTCATAAGGTTTTTAAACTCATGAATTCATATGCATGTGTATGTGTACTAAATAATTTATTGTTAACTTATAATTATGACTATAATATTAATAGTCATTTTGAAAAAGGTGACGCATAATTCCTTGACTTTTTAACTACTTAACACATCAACTTAGGTTAATATGCATACCTATTAAATAAAACTATGTATGTAGGCTACTTAATAAAAAAAACTACTTCATAATATAGGCTAATTTATAAGTTACTTAACTAGACCTAAAAAATTTACTACATCTAGTATGTTTAAATATACCTAAAATAAATTACCCTACTAATAAATTAACCTAGGTAGGCTTGCTTAGGTTCTTAGCTTTAGGTTTTTGGCTAAGTCAACCTAGGTAGTTTCATTTGCAAGATATTTTTATCAAGTTTGTGATGACTTCAAGTTTATGCGACTAAATGTGATTAGATACAACATAATTATCTTAAGTTAAATTTTGTTAAACTTAAAAATGCCTAGGTTAACTTAAGTTAGGTTAATAAGTAATATAGGTTAACAAATTAATTCATTTAAAGTCAACCTAGGGAGGTCTAGGTTTAAACTAGGTTGGTAATAAGTAGGTTGACCTAGGTCAACTTAATTAATTCAAGGCTAAAAATTTTGAACTTTATAATTTTGTGTTGAATAAATTAATATAAAAAAATGTGGTAACGCAATGGATGGAAACTTGAACCCTAAATTGAAAATGAGGGATTCAAATTTTCACTCTTGCAACCTATGATACCTAAACCACTTGGCTTAAGTAAGGTGACCTAGTTTAGGCATTTTTGGTCCAAGAATTCGATGTTTATTTTTAATCTAAACCATTTAGCTTAAGTTTCCTAACATATGTAATTAGCTTAACTAAATTAAATTAGGTTGACTTTTGGCTAAACGAATTAGGTTAGGTTGCCTAGCTTAGCTAGGTTAAATTAAGTTGACTTTTAGTCATGTGTAATAATTCATAATGTGTTTATAAATTTTTGACACATGTTAGCCATCCATCAAGGCATCTTTTGTAACACATAGTTGAATAAAATGACTAAGTTGAGATGACATGCACTTTACACGTCATACCAAGGTTAATGATGACATGGAATTTCATTATTCTAAGAAATTTTTTAAATCCTAATCATTAAAAAGATTGGGCTTTGCAAATTAATGTCCCTTGAGACTAAATGGGTGAAACAATATGGATTTACCAATTCACTAGTCATTAGTTACATATGTTTTTCCTAATTAATATGTAGTGTAACGGCTAGTTGCAAAACCCAAAATGTGTTGTTGTGTCATTAATCATCACATTATTCATATTTAACATTGGGATTTTAGGGTTTTTTTCAATTTGATGTTCAAATATGGACTTTTTGGAATGTTGCATTCGTTGAAAATGAACCACCCTAACTTGCAACCACCCAAAGGCCCCCTTTAGGGCATGAGTTCATAGTAGACACAAAAATGCATAAAAAACTTGAATTTTGCAACCAACTTTGATTATAGAAACAACAAACACATCTTTAAGTACTTGAAAAATACCCTATGATTGTTTCAAATTTTAAACCATTTTGCTTAATCCACATCAACCCCATAGTAATTAATCTCTAAAAACTAGCCTTTTACACAACAAATATGGGGGGTTCCACCAAATCAAATGCCTCAAATCAAAGTTATTAGGATTAGCTTAAACCTAGGAACTCCTATAACAAAAACATCTTAGGTGAATGCAACAATGACATTTTCCATTTTGCATGAAATTGGATTGAATAATGAGGGGGCATCACATTTTGAAGATGCCCAAGCTGCCACACAACTATTCCCAACTCATCAAAAGAGATTTTAAAACATGTTACATCCTAACATACCAAGGCAGGCAAACTTCATATGCTAAAAGACCTAAATTGGAAATTGAATTCCTAAAGTTAAAACTTGCAAAAGCTAGGTATCACTATTAGAAAATGTGGGTGCAGTTCATTAATCCCTATTCATTAGACTAGTGAATTCACTACATCCCCATTAGGTCCTATTCATTGCAACTTGTGATTTCACTCAAAATTTAATGAAATCATTTGGCCTATAGGGACATTTTTTTGTTGTAGCTATTAATGTCCATGTAATATAATATAATCAAAGTATATATTGCAAGGGGCAACAAATATTCCATTCCATTCAGAAGAAATAATGCATTTAACCTTTAATAATTTTATGTATGGGGTTTTCAGAAGTAAGAAAAAATTGGACAACTAAATTGGGAGCTTGGGACCCAATATTGTAGTTTTAAAGAAAAACTTTTCCATTTGACACCATGAACATGGACAAGATCATCCTTATCATATCAAGCTTGAATTATCCTATTCAACCATTCTTTTGGTTCCTTTACTCTCTTCACAAATTCAGTTACAGAAACTCAAGTTGGTGCAGATATGTGTTCAAGTTGACCACTGAATGCAGTGCGGTCTCTCCAATATGGATGGTTGTTTATCAAGGTACCTTTGATGTCTAAGGTACATGTTCTTCTTCAAGTGGGATAAACATCATGTGTCTTAAATCCATAGGTGATTATCATTGATAACAAAAAGCCCCCAACTTATAAAGACCTGACCATGAGGCCTCCAAACAATAGCTTGTGCTTTTATGGTCTCAAGTTGAACATCTAATTTGGCACATTATTGCTAGCTTGAAGGTGCACAATGCTTTCAACCTCTGAAAATGAAGATGTAGGTAGAGGTGTTTGAATGTGGAGAACTAATGCATTTTCATCAACTGCACCCACACTCTTAATCAAACAAAACTTTGCCTCTTCAACCATTGAACAAACAGACAGAATGCATAATGCACCTACACACACGAAGACACTAAAACAAAATAGATTCAACTTTCAAGCTCCCAAAACCAAAAACAAAAAAATCAAAGGTTTACAGTTTAAGAACTTACCTTCACTATGAAACATGATGGCTTCTTGTTGTTGCGTGCTAAATCGAAAGTCCAAAACATGGTTTCTATTATAGGTTGCATCCAAAACCTAGAAGCAAAACAACAAAACACAAAAGCAAAGCCAAGAAGAAATGCATAGAGCGTTTAGGGTTAAGAACTTACTTATCTAGGTTTCTTGTTTTTTCACGTCATGCATGTTGCATCCAAAACCAATTAGAACTTGTTGAAATATAGAAACAACTTGTTGCTCCAAGTAGAGCCAAGCTCTAAGTAAGTAGAGCACTAAGTAGAGAGAAGTAGAGTGCCAAGAGTTGACTTGGGGGTGCTAACAGCTTGTCAGGTCAAGGTAACTACATTCTTTTGTCCAAAGCAATAGAAATATGAAGCCTTTGCATACAAACTGGTGGCAGTTAAAGATCACTAGCATGAAATCAACAATGGTAAACATAGATCATAAATAAGGTGCAAACCGAGGTTGGGCAAATACTAGGCCAAAAGCCTACTATCAATTTGTAGCAGCCCTAGTTTCAAAGACCACCAAACTAGGATGACCTCAACAATACAATCCTCATACCCATGCTTGCATGGTAGGAATACCTCACACTAGGTACTTGCCTGGTACAACCTATCGTAATCCTAACTCTGTGCCAACATTATGCCAATCTCAATACCAAGTATATAGCTTCTTCATACTAGCAAAAAATCAACCTTGGACCTTAGTATTGGTTGAAGTCAAGACAAGGCTAGTATGAAAGTTTAACATAAGATCCAATACCTAGCTAGTATGAATTTTTTAAATAGAAGAGCCAACACAAATACCAACCAGTAGGTTTTAAAAAGAATACCCACCAAACACACATGTGCAAACCTAGTGGATGAAGATCACAAGACCAAGATGGGGTTTGCCATCAGCGGAGAAAGAAATGCTAACATTGTAACATGAAGACAACAAGCATGAATTGAAAAGTTGAAATATATAAACATATAAAACATAGATCATTTTTGTTCAAAATATCCCGAAGCAACCCTTCTCCAAGAATCAAGGGCCATTCATCCCAATTGTTCACAATGTGTGACAATAATGAGAAAAATATTTGACACTAAAGCAAAATAGATAACAATTTCTTGAAATCACACTGCTTGAATTTGATTCAATACAAGTTTGAGATTTCTCGCTTTCTTTCCTTTTTGAATCCTAACCCAATGAATTGATGTGTTTGAATGGTTTGGGTGTTGAATGGAGAAAAAAATACCTGAGTTTATGATGGTTGAATGTGTATAAATAATGTACAAATGTGATTAAATTACATTTAATTACAAAGGATTATAAATGGTGGTCACCAAGTTTTCATTATCATATGGATGTAAAGAACCCTATGAGGATCGAACTTGAAGTTTAGCACAAAGAGGAACTTCAATACAACATTCCAAAACACAATGAATAATAAGAACAACAAACAACAAATAGCATTTTAAATTGTTGAAAGTCACAACAAACAAGTTTTGATTCATCAAATGCCATTGGATTAGTCTATCTTTTTTTTAGTGAAAAGGTGTTGGCATCTATGGATGGATTTGATTTAGAGAAGGCTCACGGGGTTAGTCTCCTTTCGAGATAAAAGGTAATGGCATTGTAAAATGTAGAAATTCCTAAGTTAATTAGTGCTATGGACATCTTAATAACAAAAAGGTTCTTAATGATAATAACTTACTATCTTTTACCAATGGATGAAGCTAATGGGATTAGCTAAATGAATGGTTGGTGATAATCCATCAATTATGTGGGGAATTTTAAGAAGGATAAGGATTGGTTATCCAATCAACTAATGAGATGTGTGGAAGGATTAGGATAAGAAGGGCCTATTTTCATGGAAAGCATGTGAACCTTGTGTGGTATGGGAGAAAAGGGATTTAAATTAAAATGGATTATGGATCATTCCTTTAAAGTATTGGAGATATTATGATTCCAAATTAGATGTGGCTAGGAAAGTTCTTTTAGGGAAGAAAAGTGTATGTGTGGTATTGAAAGGAGAATAAGAGAATGTGAAAGCAAATTATAGTTTAATTATTGTAATGGAAAATGGTTGATGGATTCTCATATCTCATGTTGGTGTTTAATTATACTTAAAGTATGAAAAAGAAGAGAAATTAGTTCATATTAAGTTTTGTTATTGTTATGTATTAGTTATTTATTTTTCTATAAGATTTATATGACATCCATTCTTTGTTTTAGTTTTTGGAGTAGGAAATATCTTCTGCCACAAGATGGTAGTTGCCATTAGAGGCTAATAGCAAAGAGGTAAACTTAATATTTGAAACTTAAAGAAAATGGAAAGTTGATGTAGATGAAAGGCATTAGTGCTAGAGGAGGTTTTATAGGTGCAACAAACAGTAAACAATAGTCACAAAGGGTCTATAAACATTGCAAATAACAGGTAGTAACCACAAAGAGTCTACAAACGTTACAAATAATAGGCAACAACTATAGGAAATATGCATGCTCTTATGGGTCTTTTTCAAGTCTACAAAAGATGGTAGTTGTTGAAAAACGCTAGATATAACATAATGGTAGGTAGATAGAAAACAATCCCACCTTCAAATCTTTCCATTTTTCTTGTTATTTATTTTTTATCCAGTAGCCTTTTCCTTGTTGGTAATTAGGTTGTTAAATCTCACTATTGTATAACCATGTATGGACATAACTTCATTAATACCAATATTTTACTCGTATAAATGTTTGGTGCAAAAGACAAGGTATAAATCTTCCAATGTCAAATTGACAAATATAAGTTTTGAAAGGGGCTTAGTGCATCCTGCAAGGCCAACAAAAGTAACATTACAAAAGCCAAACGTGGGATGCACTAAGCTTAACTTCTATGAAATTGATTGTTAATAATTTTAAGAGTGGAAATTCCTTCCATATAATAGTGAGACATATTTGTAATTTCTTTTGGAACTTGTTTGTCCACTTCTAAAACAAGTTCATCATGAATATGTAGTCAATAGGTAGTTTTGTCAATGTGCGCTTCATGTACACTCATCCAAACCCCCAAAAAATTCAACTTAAAAATAATTATATTCATGCCATTTCAGTAGTCATTTAAAAAATAATCATTATTTTACAGGACTGCAACTCCAATTCAAAAGTTTTTGTGCAAACCAAGACTTGAAATTTGAATACATGGCTTATCAATTTGGATTTACCAATATTCATATTTGTAGAATAACAACACTTCCCACAATCACAATGACTTTCCAATTGCCAAACATAAACATATTCATTCAAATTTTGTGACTTTTCTAACATTCAATGCCCTTTTTGGCTCCTTTGACTATGTTTTTACCCATGTCCTATTTAGGGGGAACTAAGCACGACCACCACATGTATAAAGTGTCAAATGCCTTGTTTTTTTGAAAGGTCCAACAAGGTCCCTTGCAAGGTTATTTGCCATTTTCCTTTGATTCCACACCTTGAGAGAATGTATAGATGGTCAAAGTTGGTAGAACTAATGTTTTGACATAGTACAAACATAAGCAATGATGGGTTGGTTTGTTTGGTGTGTGATTCAAAAGCTTGGAAGCACATTGATAGCACTTGGCCTGACTTTGTAATGGATCTTTGTAACATTAGATTATGTTTACCCCTTGATGGGGTGATCCTTTATGCAAACTTGTCAACAAACCATTCTACATGGCCAATACTTCTCCTCAACTATAACTTACCACCATGGTTGACAACCAAATGGTTCTTTGTGATGTTATCCTTGTTGATTCCAAAGAAAGAGTCGATGAAAAATGATAACATAGATGTGTACCTAGAATCATTGGTTGAAGAGTTAAAGACCTTATGGAAAGGAGTTTGGACATGTGACTAGGGCAAATGGGTTTCAAACATTTTTGCTAAGGGCCATATGTATGTGGAACATAATGGCTTGCACTGATGTAATGGAGCCCTTCTGAGTGGTGGTAAACCGTTCTTGCAGCCCTCCCAAATCTGTTGCCAAAGTGGGCTGATAACCGACAGCAGATGGAATACGCCCTAAGAGAGCAGATACCTCTGAATTGGCCTGTCCAGTCACATTACATGTGCACAACACAACCTCAGATCCCTGTAATTGCCTGCCCCCCCAGAAAATACAAACAGTTCATCCTTCTGATTTCTATGTAAACATATGGATCTGAAGGTGTTCCTGAATCTGCCACAGTAAGCACAGAATGCCAGATCTGGCCCTAAATATACATGAGAGCAGGGTCAATTGAATGTAGAATGCTGGTGATGAAGTGCTTTAGGGATCCAAGCCTTTTAAGTCTTCATAAACCTACAAGTTACTGAGGGGCTAATAATCTACAGACAAACCCAGATATCTACAACTCACCTGAGTGAATCGGAAAATATTATCAATGAAAAACAACACATCCTGGCCCTCCGCATCACGGAAATGTTCTGCAACTGTCAGACCTGTGAGCCCAACACGAGCACGGGCACCAGGGGGCTCATTCATCTGCCCATACACCAGCGCACACTTGCTTTCCAGCTGCAACCAACAAATCTCATACCTGATCATCAATGGTTTTTTAGGCTGTGCTACTCAAATGTCATTTGTGAGCATCAATTGGGGCCATGATCCTAGAGAAAGAAAGTTATCAAACTATTCAGGAACCAACAAAGTGAAGCAGGTGTGCACCTGCTTCTCTCCAAGCTTGATGACACCACTCTCAATCATTTCCTTATACAAATCATTACCCTCTCGTGTCCGCTCTCCCACTCCAGCAAACACTGAAAAACCACCTGCAGACATACAAACAGAGCAGCAAATTGCCTGTCATTGTAGCTTAAACTCTCCAGACACAAGAATTAGTGTCATTGATGCATTTCTCCATTCAGAATATGAGTTGGACAGTCGACTTTTTATAGCAAGACTGCACCTCCAGCAACTGCTATAAGGCCTCAGTCAACCCACACAAAATCATCAGTCATCTATGAAAAACAATACACTTGAACAACCACTTTATGGCCTTCTTCAGAATTTCTTTCTCCTTCTCATACCCATTTTATCCAGTCAGAAACTGTAACAATCCTTCAAGAATATGCTCCTTTGGACACTGTTTTTCTGCAAGTCTATGTGCATATATGCCTAGTCAAAACAGTGAACGAATGGATGATTTCAGTCAAATCTTGATCCTGCATGTGATGAATCACAGCTATGTGTCTGGGAGACCTGGGTTTAACAAAAGCAAAAATGCAATATAGCATTCAGGCACCATAAACAACTTTAGAGGTTGCATGTCAGCTGATTAAGGTGCAAACCAAATAATAGTGAGAGAGTGGATCACAAGGGGAACACATACCATGAGCCTTTGCAATGTTGTTGATCAACTCCATGATGAGCACTGTTTTACCAACCCCAGCTCCGCCAAACAGACCAATCTTGCCACCACGCTGATATGGTGCCAAAAGGTCCACAACCTGAAAATCCACCAGGAAAAAAAATGTAAGTAGGTTTATCATAGTCACACACATGTTTATCATTCCATCCAACAATGTTTAATCTGCCAAATGGCTGGATACAAAAAGCAAGACACAAAAATAGAACCACAAAGCTTGAAGCAGAAATGGCTCAGAAAATCAAAGAAGCTTGACCCTGAATACATCAAGGAAAACCCTACTTTTGGCATCCAGATCTATCCAAAAGCACACAGAGAAACATACTTCTGTGCATTGTCAGCACCATATTCATTCAAAAGAAGGAACTTTAGGAGCCTGATGACCTTAATTCCTGTCTCCAAAATTTCTTGCTCTGTCCCTTGTTCAATGAAGGACGGAGCTTCACGATGAATCCCAAGAATGTGTTCTCTGCCTGCCAAACACAGCACCTATCAAAACATTGCCTTTATGGCCTGACAAACAAGCACACACAGAAGCATGGCTATGAGATTGCAGAGAAACTCACACAAAAACATTTGAAAGTGACATGAGAAGAATGAGTGTGGTCATATCCTTGTGAGTGCCACTCACAGAGTGTCAGAACATCACCTTCATCACAACTAGCAGTGACAAGCTGCCATGACTTGGCACTAACTACCTACATCAGCTCCTGACCATGGATGGGTGTAGATAAGTACAAAGGAAAATCCTTATAAAAACATCTGCATTCCCAGTTTCTGTTGCATTTCTGAAACCAATGGAAACACTCAATCATGCTATTGGCTAGCAATCAAGAAACATAAGCACACATACAAACAATAGATACTGCATTTAGTACATCAGAACAACTGAGTAGAGAAATCAAGAGGACATTGTACAAATCAACTCCAATGAAAGCCATCGAGAATTGGCTTCAGAGAGAAATTGGATTCAAATGCACCTCCAAACCCCAAAAAAGGAAAAAAGAAAACTATCATGCACAACAATGCAAGCAAGAGACTTGACATCTGAGAGGACAAAAAAACTTACTGATATCTCCACGCTCATCAATTGCTTCCCCGATGACATTGATAATCCGTCCCAATGTTGCTCGCCCCACAGGAACCTGCACCATTCAGAAGACACATTGCTGCTGCAGTCTAAATATTTACAAGGCGTGTGAATTATCTTCTGCTATTTGTCTGGGGTCCACACAAACCATGACAGATGAGATCATGCATTGCCACTAGGAGATCATGCAAACTATGGAAAATCATGATGTGAGGCTTTCTTCCAGAAGGGAACAAAGCTTGATAAAGTTGCAGAGAAATCTCCACAACAACAATTAAAGGTAACACGACAATTGTTCCAGGAGGGAACAAACATGTGAATCAATAAGTTAGAGCAAGAAGAAGTGTAAACACCAAACCCTAATCGCCACAAAACACTCTGCACAGAAGGAAGCATCGGCTGCGCCGTACCTGGATCGGAGCTCCGGTGTTGAGAACTTTCTGACCACGGACAAGGCCGTCAGTGGTCTCCATAGCTATAGTCCTCACTGTATTCTCTCCCAAGTGTTGTGCCACCTCCAGCACAACCCGTAGAGGGTTGTCCTGCACCTCCAGAGCCGTGAGAATCGGAGGAAGGCCCTTGTCGAATTTAACATCTACCACAGCTCCAATGACTGTGGCGATTTGGCCGATACTTCCAGCCCCGGTGAAATCAGCCGAAGTGTTATCAGTGGCAAATCCATGAGCCGCAATAGCTGCTGGAGCCAAGCTACTACTACGGCCATTGAGAAACGAAGCATTGAGAAGACCTCTGGAGGTGGCATTTAGCACAATTCTGGAGGAGCCTCCACGTCTACCTACGGATCCATTACTACTATTCCCGAAGCTTTTGGATTGCTGCTGCTTGGCAGCAGCCCGCCTTGCTCCTCCTCCTCCTCCTGCTGCAGCTCTCCCGGAGCGCAAAACTGCAGCAGCAAGAGCCCTTCTCCCAGACATCGGTCGATTCCTGCCTTGGACTGACGCTCCTGGTGGGGATCCCAAAGCACAGCACTCGATCCGACCTTGTGGAGATTGCTCGCAGACGCCGATCTGGTTGGTTGCCGCGGAGAAGGGACTGTCGCCGTCGACGACGATTGTTGCCGTAGAGCGTCCGGACGGTGCTGGCAACGTTTCTCGGGCAGCTAGCTGTGAGTGCGTACGTCTTCCGGACGGTGGAAAATTTCCTGAACAGGCGTGAGTGCGCCTTCCGGACGGTTGGATATTTTTGTATAGCAGGGGTGTGCGCGTCTAACGGTCGGTCTTCTTGGGCTCTGTGACCTACGTGTCGAAGCAGGAGGTGCACCCTTCGCTGTCGTTAATCAAAGGGTTGCAGAGACACCCCTTATCAGGGTTTTTAATTTTATTAAATTTTAAAATTGATATCGAAAATCTGGCGAAAATTTCCCCCCAAAAAAGAAAATTCAGTTAAATTTACACTAGTAAAACCTCTAAATATCACATTTTCCCTGATTTTTATGCCAAAAAAACAATAATTCTTTCGCCAAAAAAACACTGAATATAAATATAAAAATATATATAGTGAATTATGTTTTGACAACTAATCCACTATTTACATGAAAAATCTTTTAAAATCTATTATGGCAAAAAGACACAACAAGTAGGCCAAAAATATAAGTGTGTCCTACCTTGGTGGGCTTTCTAATGTGAAGTTGTATGTGCATAGTTGGGTGGGTTTGTGTGTAAGAAATTTCAATTATAGTCTATTACATTTATTTATATTGATTTATTTTTTTCATACATGTGTTATGCATAAATATTGTTTTTATCTCAATCTAATGTTATGAGAGGCATAAGAGAGATGTCTAACAATTCAATTATTATTACTACTATTTTGTTCTAAACATCCTCTTCTTCTTCTTAGAACATTAGAATATGATTTGGATAACATCAATTGTTGAACTAGTTTTAAGCCATTTAACTTTAGAGGAAAAAACATCTTGTTAAGTAGATATCACTACCAAAAAAGTCCATGTGAACCCACCAATGCACCAATTGAGTTCCTATCTATATGAAAACCAAAATCAACCCAACTTCCCTAGAGGTTTGCCCTAAACCCTAATCCCATCTACCCTCACCTTTCTTTCCTCTTTTGCCTATCCACTCACTCACCTCCAGTTTTAAACCTCCTTCCTTCTTGGCCCCCTCTCCCTTTTGCAAAGCTCTTCTACCTTTGCCATTGTTGAGTTCCTTTCTTCTCTTCCTCGTTTTGTAGGTTGTGGGAGACTTGAAAAACACAAGGCTATCTCGTTATCTTCATCTTATCATCTTCTTCTTGATTGTTTTCTTTTGCTTAAGTTGTTTTTAAAAGGCTTGCATCAAAACCTTTTTTTTTTTTGGTTTCTTTTTCAGCTCACATCATAGCAAGAGCTTCGAGCCCAAACATTTTCAAAACACACATGGAAACCAAGGTATTTTTCGTAGTTTTGTAAGAGTTGAAGTTTTCTTATAGCTTGTGAGGCTTTGTAGAAGAAGCAAGAATGCAAGTTGAGTTTTGGCAAATTGTGAGGAACAAGGTTTTATTTGGTAGCTTGAGAGGAATGAGGTTTAGCTTAGCTTGTGCTTGGAGTTTATAATGTAAGTGAAGAATTTGCAACAAAGTGTTGTAGTTGAAGAGGTTGCAAGGGAAGAGTTGCTATTTTTATTTTTTTTGGGTTGCATTTTTTTTAAAAACCTTGCATGTGAAGTTTGTATCATAGTACATTGCTACATTTCTTGTTGTTTTTGTTTGATTTGCTTTTAAGAAGTTTGTTTATGCTTGAAACTTGCAATCCTACATGTCTTTTAATGTTTATTTCTTAAAAAACCATGCACTTGAAGCTTGTAGTGCAACATGGCTTGTTCTTAAAAATTGCTTAACTTTTGTTTGTGTTTTGGGTTGAAAAATTGTATTGTGTTATGTAATCAAACATATAATACCTAAATGTGAGTTAGAAAATTTGCAATATTTGCATTCACAATGAAGAAGAAAGAAAAATAATGAAAGAAAAAAAGAATTATATATACATAAAGAAAAGTCATAAGAAAGTCCAAGAAAATAACTTTAAAATGAAAATATTGCATTATTTTAAGCATTTTCCCATTGTCAATTTAAATTTTAGTACTACATTAAGGGTATTATAATCATTTAAACACTTTGCTATTTACAATTAAAGTTTCCTCTCCAACAAAAAGATATTGCATCTTGCTATCCATTCTTCATTTAAATCCTACATAAATAATGCTTGATAATTTTGTAGTGTACCCCAAATGTAAATATTGCAATATAGCTTTGTGCAATACTTGCATTCGAGGTTCACATTATATTATCATCAAAATGTTTTAAAACTTAATTGAAAGATCCCAAGCTTTTTGCAATACTTGCATATGATGAAGGCAACATCCAATCTTTTTGCATCAATAGGTTTAAAGGATAATGGGTAGGTAGATAGGCCCATATTTATAAATAAGGCCATTTCAATGGGTAGAAGGTTTAGGTAAATAGGTTTTTTCAAGTAGGTATTGTGGCCTCTCTTTTTTTTTATTTTTTTTTATTTTAAATTTTTAATATTTAATTTGAGGTTTTTGTGAGCTCTTTGATTTTTTTTTCCTTTTTTTTTCTTTGTGTGTGTGTCCCAAGTTGTGTGCGTGCAAAAGTTGTGGAAGAGGAGGACATGAGGAACAAAAAAGGGAGGAGAGAAACGAAGAGGAAGACCAACATGAGGAACAATTAAAAGAGGTGAGTCTATTGCAACCTAGCCCTTGTAAACCAACAATAGTAGAAAAGGTTTGTTGCCATCACCATGAACCCTTGATTGTGGTAAAGGTTTGTTGCCTTCAATAGGATTTTTTCTTTTTTTTCAAAATTTTTTTCTCTTATTTATTCCTTTTACTTCTTTTTTTATTTCCATTTTTTCCTGTTTTTTTTCTAGTTTTTTTAATGCCTTTTTCTAGCATTTCAACTTTTCTTTAATTTTTTTTCTTTCTTGTCTCTTTTTTTCGTGTCATTTATATTTTATTTTCAGTAATTTTTTTAAATTCTGGTTTTATATTTCTTTTTATATTTCTGGTTTTTAATTTTTTTACCTTTTAGTTTATTTCTATGTTGCTTTTTTTTGTTTCTGTTTTTTTCCTTTTTTTGTTGGTTTTCTTAATATTATTTTTTTTAGGGTTTTAAAAAAAATCCTTGGTTTTTGCTTGGATTTTTC
>Ga0209611_10006032_pt1 | contig 20072 bp, 19 predicted proteins | sample S1TSphgellanicum_3_FD_187693 | JGI IMG/M metagenome (GOLD analysis project Ga0209611, IMG submission 187693) | Host-associated microbial communities from peat moss isolated from Minnesota, USA - S1T2_Fc - Sphagnum magellanicum MG (SPAdes) (version 2) | ecosystem: Host-associated > Plants > Peat...
AAAAAAAAAAAAAAAAAAGAGAGATGAAAAGAAAATGAGAAGTCGAAGAAAAGAATCAAACCCTAAACCCCTTGAGTTGAAGGGGACAATTTTAATCACTACATCACCACAAAAAATAAAAATAAAAATAAAATAAAATAAAATCTTAAATGAACGGTGCAAGAAAAATAATTAAAGTGTTCATCACAATTTGAATATAAATAAATAAATAAACTCAAAATTAGTTTCATGTTGAACATCATAGTACAACTACGTGGACTTGATGTCGCATTTAATTTGTTGCTTTTATTTTGTGCTTGCCTTCAAAAGGCCTTACCCAACATATTGAATTTTATTATTATTATTCTTTTTTCTTTTTCTTTTTTTTAACAAGATGATCTAGAACCTCATAAAAGAATTGGAAGATCCCTCTAAAAAATAGGAAGTTGTAAAATACTCAAAAGAAACTTAATAGTGTATTTAGAGGGCACCTTATATTTTATGAATGCCCCCGCCCCTCTTGGAAAATGAGGAGGAATCTTTCACCTAAACTAGGAGAGTGGGAGGGATGTTGTCTCTAGGCATAGGTGTAAGACCCCTCTCACTCTTGAGTCGTAAGTTGTAGGAACCTTTATCCATAGGTTTAAGATGCCTCCCACTCTTAAGGGGTAGGTGTCAGAACCCTTCCTCCTCACCTACATCTTGCGATTGAGGTGTGATTACATCCATGGTTAACATTCACCTTGTGCTTTTAGGGTTGTAACCTCAACTCGGTTAATGCCTGGTTTCACCTTGGTCACTTTTTCCGCAAGAAGTAGGTCCTATATGTAGGTAGATAGGTAGGAAAACAGGTGACTACTAGGTAGGTAAGTAGATGATTTGTACACAGGTACATAGGTAAGTCCTGTTTTTACTACCTATCCACTGTGAAACCGGGTTGCAAGTTGCTAGTAGGTAGGTAAGTCTTAAACAACTGAGCTAACTACCATGGTTAGCTAGCGAACTGGAAACCAACAGAAAACTGTTTCCTGACCACTATCCATCCATCCATCCATCCATCCATTGTTCACTCTGGCCCTTAACAAGGACTTAAGGCCCGGTTGCGCTCCTTAGGGGGTGTTACGTCTCTGTGCGATCCTTAGTCTCGGGATGGCGCAGACCACGAAGGAGCTTGAGCTTCGTGCTCGATCCCGGTCTCGGGGGTCGTCCGAAGGAGCTTCGTGATCGATCTGAGTCTCTTCTCGGGGTCTCGCGCAGATCAAAACAAAGGAGCAAAGTTCTCGCGTTAACGCGCAAGGGAAAATTACCCATCGGACGTATCGCTTCGTGGCTGCTTAAAGAGTGCATGTCGAAGACGGCAGTTTTGCATTGCAGTAGGCTAAGTGAAGAATGCTGGTAAATTTTATTTTTTCCCCATGATGAAGAGAGTAGTGATGCAGAGCTTAGTGAGGACACAGCGGCGGCTCTTCTTCTACAACAGCAGCAACTCTTTCACCCAAAGGCTCCAATTCTTCCAGTCAGCAGCAGGGTTATGTAACCAGAGTGAAATAGTAAGAGGACAACACCTATACATACTTTTGTGATTTCTTCCTCACAACCCATCTTGGTCAGTCTGGTTGAATCTTCAGCAATTTGAATGCTCTTAGGATTAGGGCGGAAGTGGAAATTTGATGCCTGCAACTTGCAAACCCTACTAAACCCTAAATCCTTCAAATGCAATCCTGCTAGCAATTTTAGAAACCAGCTGGTGGGGCGCCACTGATGGATGTAATGCTCAATAGGTACAAGGATTTCAGAATTTTCCTTATTTGGGTTTGTTCTATTGCAGGAAAATCAGGCACCGCCACCACGACCTGAGGAGGATTATGATGTGGTCATTGTTGGCGGTGGAATGGTAGGTGCTGCTGTTGGGTGTGGCCTTGGTATGTATGAGTTTTTTTCTGAACAACCCCTTGCCGACTGATGGATGTAGTTTTTTTTGTTTTAGAGAGATGTCATGGGCTTGTCATGCAATGGCACATTGAAGAAGAAAACTAGAAATGAGGCTTGGAAAGATTCACATTCTTCTCTAGGGTTTACCAGTTTTTTTTCAGGCTGTGGAGATGTGGCTTATCATGCCACACACATTGAAGAAGGAAGATAGAAATGAGCTTGGAAAGATTTGCATTCTTCTGTAGGGTTGCAAATTGTTTTTTGGTCTCTGGAGATGCACCTCGTCATGCAATGCACATTGAAGAAGATAAAAATTAGCTTGGAAAGCTTGCATTCTCTAGGGTTTCAATTGTTTTTGGTCTTTGGTAGAGATTTGGCTTGTCAGACAATGCACATTGAATAAGGAAGATAGAAATGAGCTTGGAATGTTTTGCATTCTCTAGAGTTGCAATTGTTTTCAGGCTGTGGTGAAGATTTCAGCTTGTATACAAGTTCTGATTTCTTTGATTTCTGTGCTGACTTATTGCAGCAAGTTCAGCCATGACAAGAGGTTTGCGGGTGGCAATGATTGATAGCAGCCCAAAACAGCCCACCTTTCATAAACATGATCCAAATCCTATACCAGACCAACGTGTCAGTGCCATCACACCTGCCACAGTCCGCTTCTTCCAAGGTCTCCCCTTGTCTTGTGATCATGTTCCACCTCAGTTCTCATGTTGAGTAATCATCTGTCACCATTCACTCTTGTTTTGGGTTTGACACAAATGCATGGAAAAGGTTGTCTGATTGGAAGCGTGGTCTGAATTGCAGATGTTGGAGCTTGGGAAGGTGTTCTATCAGCAAAGCCTACACCCTTTGACTCTATGCAGGTGCACAGCTGGCTTGCATTTCTCCTACTCCTTGGTCATTGTTCCAAGATTAGTGCTCTTGATCTTGCCACTTGTTGCTGATTCTGGTAAACACGGAATTGTGTATTGCAGGTCTGGGACTATGGAGGGCTTGGCTTCACACGCTACAAGGCAGAGGATGTTGGTGAGCCTCTGCTGGGGTAAGTTCTCCCACAAATCACATTGTCAGCAGACATGCCATTGTCTTCAGCTTCTTCTTCTACTTGGGGATATTTTTTTGCTAGAGATGTTTCTTTTGGAGGTGGGTGCAGGTATGTGGTGGAAAACAATGTATTGCTTGCAGCTCTTCACTCTTGTTTGCAGGTCTGTTCTTCTCTGTCGGACACTTGTTTACTTCCTCTAAGTTTTTTCACCCCTACCAGATAGCCCAGAAATTGATTCTGATACTGGGTCTGACTGCAGAGTGTAGGATCCATTGAGACCATGAACCCAGCACAAGTGAAGTCGGTCATGTTTCCATCTTCCAGCAATCTGTCTCCAACTCAAACAAAAGAAGCTGCCGAGAGTACTGGAAAACAGGATTGGGCACAAATTGAACTTGCTGATGGCCGTCGTCTTCGAACAAGACTAGTGGTAAGGACATAGTTTTTACTTCTTTGTGGCATTTGTGCTGCAGCTACGTGTAATAATGGTTTACCTGAAATTTGTGGTGCATTGTTATATACTTCCCTACACCCACTCATTATTAGGAGCTGATGCTGTTGCTTGAGCTACAGCCATTGTGTCAGACTTTTGAAAGGAAGTATGACTGTCATTTGGATCTCAAGAAACAATCGCAATGGATGTTGGACAGGAAGCATGTGTCACAGGTTTTCTTTCTAAGTGGGTTCACTTGGCTTCATTTGGGGACATTGTGCAAGGGTTTAGGGTTTATCTCCATGAGAACTAGTTGAAAATGAGTAAGGGTATCTTAGGTTTTGTGATGGGCACGTGTGCAGGTGGGTGCAGATGGTGGGAAGTCAGCAGTGAGATCTATGGCAGGATTTCAAACGAGAGGTTGGCAGTACAAACAAACAGCAGTGATATGTACAGTCAAGGTGGAGTGGGAACATACCACAGCATGGCAACGATTTCTCCCCACTGGCCCTTTTGCATTGCTGCCAATGGGGGGCACCTTCAGCAACATTGTGTGGTCAACATCTCCTGAAATTGCACAGGAGTTGAAATTGATGCCAAGTGTGGACTTTGTGGTGCATGCAAACCGAGCATTGCTGGAAGATTATGGCTCACAGCCATATTCAGGGCTTGCAGAGCTGCTAAGCAGCGGGTTAGGGAAACATCTCTTTGGTAGTGAGTTGGGGACACAGCTGCTTGGGGCGTTCACCCCATCATCAGCAGAGCAGTTCCAGGTTCCACCACGTGTTATGGACTGTGTGACAGAGCGACTCTCCTTTCCACTCTCACTCTTGCATGCCACCAAGTACGTGAACCACCGTGTTGCTCTTGTGGGTGATGCAGCGCACACAGTGCACCCTCTTGCCGGCCAAGGAGTAAACCTTGGATTTGGAGATGCTTTGGCTCTTGTAAACACCCTGCGTAGAGGTGTTGAAGGGGGATTTGACATTGGAGAGGTTAGTTCTCAGGTCCTAATTGTGTTTGTTTGTTTGAGAATCATGGGGCTTAAAAAGATACCATATCTGCCAATATTCAGTGTATGTAAATCTCCTCAGTTGTGTCCATGGCTTTGTTTCTTTCCAGGAAAGAGTACTGAAGGAGTATGAGAATGAACGAAAGAAGACCAACATGACAATGATGGCATTACTGGATGGCTTCCAAAAGCTTTATGCCACAGATTTTGGGCCTCTGAATATAGCTCGTGCAGCTGGCTTCAACACAGTAAATCTCCTGGGTCCTCTGAAGAAGCAAATTATCACATATGCAATGGGTGTTCACTAATCAAGTTCTGAGCTGCAGAAAACAATGGTACAACAAGAGTATTCCAACCAGAACTCAAGCTTTCTCCCTCTTTATGTTTCTCTTCTTTGGTGTAGGGTGCTAACCAGTATCATGGTTGAGTCTTTCCCCCCACTCAGGGACTTGCAACAGAAACTCAGTATGCAAGTGCAAGTGGTTAGGCTGGCCTATACCCATTGTTGGGAACTTGATGAAGGCAATGGGTATGTAAGTTGTCATAGAAAAGTTGCTATTATACATGTTAGTGTGTCACTAAAACAATTGAGAGACTGAATGTTGTTCATCTTGCTAGTTTTTATGGTTCATTTTGAGGTGCAAGTTCATCCCTTGCATGCATTTGTTCTCCCATGGTCCTTGATCCTTATCTAGATGGTGGTATCAAAGATATTAAATGCCTAGTGGTGGAATTTTTTTAGTTTTAAAGAGGAAACCTTGGATTGCAATTCGTGATGTGTGATGAAGGAGATGACAGGGTTTTAACAACAGGCTTCCTCCAAAACAGGTGAGTATTCTTTCTAAGCTTAACCCTTTCCAGCCCTCTGTCTTATCACTAGATAACATGCATGCAAATGGGAATTTGTATTTGTTTCTATCACAGTTGTTATAACAAATTTTGCACCAAAAGTCTGTGTCACTTTGCATGCTACATACTACATGAGTCTTTATTAGGGTCATGAAGTTGATACACTTAGTCTGAGTTCTGAATGTGGAATTGCAGCACTTCAGTCCTTCACTTCCCCAACTTTTCTACATGATGCAGCTGATGGCTTGATTTGAAGGCGAGTGTTACCAATCAGTTCTAACTTGAAACCGTAACTGTTATCTCAGTTATGCTTGAAAACTTGACCAATAAATAGAAACTTAACAAATAGTTCATTGTACAATGGCTTTGCCCTTCACGGTAGGTTCAAACAAAGTCATGTAATATTGTTGAATGATTTCGGTGTGGATGGATGCATTATCTAGTTTTCCATCATAGCCCATTGTTGTCTATTTTTTGGGTTTTGCGATACATACACAATGTGCACCTTCAACACGTTAGTGTTTTGTGTGTGTGTGTGGTTTGTCCTATGATAGAAAATGTAGATGGAAATTTTCTATTTGTGTACATCTTTACATGTGGCATGTGATGGGTCACACACATGGGTGTATGTCTAGTGAAGATGTTCATGTAGCCAAAGAAATAGAAATAGAAATTGCTTTTGAACAAACATGCCAACACAAACTCACACATAAATGTTTTGTTATTGGATCTTGTGCATCAATGGACAACTAAATTCTATGTAGGATGTATGTACATGCTTATGAGCACCAAGTGGTTTTAAGAAATAAATTTGTCAAGGAGTGCTTGACATCATATTGTTCATTAAAAGGTTTGAAGCCATTTTTTTGCCATTTGGCAACACCTATCATCTAACTCCTACACCTTCACTTCAAGGAGCAAATGTACTCAGAAGAGCAAATGTATGTCAAGGATATATCTTGAAATGCTTTGGAGGTGGGAAATTGTAAACCTATTCATCCATGCATGATGTATGAATGTTGTCCAAAAGTTGTTGACAAATTGATAATGACTAATAAATGAAATCCAAACCTTACTAAAGTGCTTTGGAGTTTCTTGTGAACACTAGTTACATTGTTTGATGTTGTGGTTGCTAATAAGGTTGTGAACATATTCATAACTAATCTTAATTTTGGATATTGGGTTTAATGTGAAATGAACTTGATTATCTAAAGTGAACAGTTGATCATGGTGTCCATTTAAACAAAGAATTCTGAAGCTTGTTTTCCAAAAGATCAAAATATGGTAGTTTTGTGTTGGATTGCAATGATGCAGATTATAAATATGCTTGTATCTGTTGAAGACATTTTCATGATTTTACTTTGTTTGGGTATTTGTGTTTGTAAAAAGATAACCAATTATCATGTTACCACCTATTATTTTGAAACTTATGGTTGTAACCTAAACAAAAGAAGACAAAAATAAAATGATGAATATTTGTACAAGACACAAATTGCCCAAAATGGCCTTTAATTGTTAATAATTGTGATTTGTTTACCAAACTTCCGACATACCATGCATTTGCAAACTTATTATTTTGATATATCATTTTATATATGAGATAATGATGGATGGTCAGATTGATTTTTTTGTTTGTGGAACATGAAAACATTATAACAAATTTGTTGATCATTGGTCTTTTTTTTATAAACATGGTTGATTGTTATTTCACAATCATGGTGGGATTTAAGATTGTTGTTTCATTCTATACCAAGTACCACATTTTTTCCCTGTTACACCAATTTCCATTACATGATTTTTCAAAACTTTTTAACTTTATTGTGTTGCATAAATATCAAAGTTCAAAGAGATTTTTGTCCATGGATCCATGAATGATATCACATTTCCCACATTTCAAGCTTACACCAAAGGGCTACAAATGGCAACTTGTTTTGAATTGATCATGGCAACACTGTCATTGAACTTTACATCATATGCAATAAAAGGTATCCATTATTGCTTTGGTTGATGATTCCTCACAAAAAGGGAAATGTCCATTGTACCAACTTGGAGTTCTTATTCAATAGAGATTTTAATTGAAGGAGGAGTGTTGCCAAAAATTCTTTTAGATTTTGAAGAAAGGCTTTAGAAAGTTATTACTTGAAACCAATCTACATGTATATAAATTTCTTGTATGATATGGTGGTTTATTATTATACTTTGTACAACATGATTATTGAAATGATACTTTCAAACATTGACACACTACTGATGCAACTATAGTTAGAGATTGATCACATTAATTATGTTCCTCTTGGTGGTTGCAAGGAAGTCAATGAACATTGTATCTCTATATTAAAGAATGCAATTGAAATTGACATTGAAACAAAATTATAAGGTTATGAAATTTCAAGAATGAACCAACCTAACCTCTTGGAATAATATCTTGGAAATGGGCCACAATATACAGTATGTTGAAACTATATTTATGTATGATTATTGTATCTATATGCAATTTTGTGAAGTTTATCACAAATGACCACATTGAATTTCTTTTGAAGTAAAATTTTAATCAAACTTTGAAAACCAAAAAAATAAAATTGTAAGTACTTTCTATAAATTTTAATTGAAATTGTAAAGTTGGTAAAAATGTTTCAAATGATTGTTATAGTAATTGCATCATCTTCCTTAATTGATGAATCAAAATCAAAATTCAATGGTTGAGGCATGAGATCTTTGTCACATATGAAAGCATGGCACATGGTTTTGTTGGAGCTTGATAAAACATTAACCTTTCATGTAGGTCGACCCTATCTGAGCTACTAATTTATGAAACAAAAAAATATATTTATTCCTCAAATAGCAAATACGATAAAAGGGGTAAGAGTTGTTGCTGAGTGGGTAAGATTATTGTAGCATTTTTATTATGCCCACTTGGAGACCATGTTTTAACATGTTTATTGGATTTCTTTTTTGTTTTTGTGTTTCAAGTATTTTAGATTTGTTTGATGAAGGTTTGCTAATGAATCTTGTTGTGTTGGTCTTTAATTTCCAATTGTGTGTTGTTGATGTGATCCTTGATTTTGATTGTGAGTTTGTTGTTATGGTGCATAATTCCAATTATAAATGAAAAGACACCATAAAGCTTGTGTTTGATTCATGTGATATCAAAAGCAATTGGAACATTCATGAATATCTCAATTGCTTATTTCAACAAGTTGATGAAATGTAACTTGTAATGAAAAATACTCTTTGAAAAATTATTGAACTTCATTAAATTAACTCACACATGTGGATTTTTGTGATTGTTGTTTAACATTTGTTCTTTTAGAACATAGTCATCAAATAGAAAATCTTGCATTAACAAATGTTATGACGACACACAAAAAATTTCACCTTCTATATTAATAACTTTTGGCATTAGTGCAAAGTAATTCATGTCCCCCTTAGCTTGTGAATCCTTGACATGGAATGAAACTATCACAATTCTTTTTCTGTAGAATGCTTCAATCACCTCCTAAGTAAATTATCTCGACAAGTGATTTTCATCACATTCATTAACAATTAATTCTTTGAGAAAATTGTTCTAGATTATTTCATAATGATAAATTTTAAAAAGAAAAAATCAAAGTTCAAATCATTTCACTTATCTTTACAAATCATACCATTTTGTGCCATGCATGTATTGGTCCACTATTCTGCAACAAGAATCATGTGCAATTTAGGATCCACCAATGTCTTTTGAGTAACATATTCATTGTGATTTTCACGTAATGAATGCTAAGACTTCATGATGTTTCTAACTTCTAGTTTGTTGATGAGCCATGCTATCACTATTAGATCTTGCAACATTGATGCATCCTCTTAATCCTTTCCTTCGTAATATGGAATTGATTGCATCTATATAAACTAATGTGTATGATCATTGTTTTGGTGATTGTAGGATAATGTTCTAGACCTATGGCATGAATGACATTGTAGTTAACTATGGACTTGTGGTGTTGAAAATCAAATGAAGTTGTAGATAATCACAATGCATGTGATGTATTGTTGTTATAATATACTTCAAACTTATGATGATGAAACTTGGTGAAGTTGCAGACATTCATGATTTGTGTCATGTGTTGTTGTGATTGGAGATAATGTTATGAACTTAAGATATTCATAACTTCACAAATTTGTAAATGTCTTTTAAGATGTTAAAAACTTCACAAATATGTAAATGTCATGAATGTTCAAATGTCACAAGCTTCAAACACTTTAAGAATATTGAAATCTTCACACATTTGTAGATGTTTCAAATGTTTCAAGAAGATTGAAATGTTCATGCACTTGTGGATGCTTTAAATGTTTCAAGAGGATGGAGATGCTCATGGATATGTAGATGTTTCAACCACATCAAGTTTAGACAAAAATGGAAGGAATAGAACAAGGGTAGAATTTACAATGAAAATAAAAGCTTAATGAAAAAATTAATAATTTATAACATGTGATTTGAGCTTGATCTAATTTTCCACCAATGAATAGTGGTAGGAATCTACAAATTCTGTAGATTTCGAATTCCATTTTTGTAATTTAATAACTGGCATTACCACAAATTCTAATGATTGAAATAATGAAACATGTCATATTGCCATGTGCTAGTCTACATATCAATTGGATTGTGAACAGTTGTAGTTCGTAATAATGCTATTAAACTAGTACCAATATGGTGAATAGTCCCTAAAATCTATCTTTTAAAAGCTAGTTTTAAATCATGGAATATTTTTTATTGCAATATTTATTTATTTATTTTAAATTTATTACCATAAGGGCATATTCCATCCATCTAGGAACATGTCAAGCCTAACATGTGTGTAATGTTGTCCTATTTGGTGGTAATGGGTTCTACCAAGACATGTTCCAAAATGTAATCAATGTTCCAGTTAGTTGATTCCCATTATTGTGAGATCCTTCACACACCATTGAAAATTCCTTTGATGATAATTGTTGATAATAATTGGAATTGCTATAAGGTTCATTTCACGTGGTTGAATATTTGACAATTTTCCCAAAAAAACATTATATGTTAACAATTGTCTTTGAAAAGGTGATTTTGAAATTTTCCATGGAAGCATTATGTGCTAGAACTTGTTTGGACAAGGTGATTCTCATAGTTCAAAAGAAAGGGCAATTGGTAGGAAGTTGTCTTGAAAGGAAATGGAATTTTGAATAGTTCAATTATAAGCATTATATGCAAAAAACTTGTCTTGAGAACTGGTTTCGCCAATTCCATGAAAACATTTTGATTCCACAAATATCATCCTGTCTTGAAAAGAAGGCTTTGAGCAATGTTGGCCGGGTATTGGCTTTTAGTCATACTAAGTGGGCAAGGCATTTTCTTTAAAACCATTTGTGAAGCACGAAAGGCAGGGGCATTGGAAATTTTTAAAGTAACCTATACTTGATGGGCACAAGCATTGAAAGTTTTCTTTTTCACATGGGCTTACATAATGGGCATGGAAATGAGTGATGCATGTTGGACATAAATTCAAGCATGTGCATTAAAAAATATCATCATAATTGACATCATTTTCAAGTATTTTTAAAAAGGAAGAGTTCAAGACAAATTTGAATGTCAGAAATGATCTCATAGAACTTGTTTATGTATAAATTACTTTTGGCATATAAACATTGTTCAAAAAATTATATGTATATGTTGTAATCCTGCTTCAATCACTAACTATTAACTACCAAACTTAATGTAACTGATGTAACTAAAATATTGCAACTATTTGGATCTCTTGATGCTTAATGCCATAAGAATTGGTTAGTTCCTTGAGTTCCATCTTGTGCAAAACTAACATTAAACTTCAGCAATAAGTGCAAAGTGTAGTTTTAGACTTTCTTAAACATACACACAAGGAAGCAAAAACCTTCAAGCAAACATGCATTCAAGCTCATACAAAAATTGATGTTGCAAATTGAGTTTCACTCAACATAATCACATCAAAGTATTTTGCAACCCAACAATTTTGCATCAACATAACATAAATCAAACAAGCAATTGCACCATAAACCCAAATATGCACAAATCATGTACATTCAATTTTAGCTAGGGCAATCAATTGGACCCTTGTTGAAATAGTGGAAATAGAAACACATTCAATTGGACCTAAAACAATGGGAGCAAAAACACATAATCAATTGGACTTTAAAATAGTGGGAATCAAAACATAAATTCAGAATTAACATAGAATCAAATGTAACCTTGTTGAAACAATGGGAACAAAATCACAACCATTTAAGAACCAACAACTAACACAAAATCAGTTGGACCTTGTTGAAACAATGGGAACATAAACATAACCATTCAAGAATAAGAACTAAGACAAAATCAATTGAACCCTTGCTAAAATAGTTGGACCAAAAACAAAATCATTCAAAATTAACATAAACCTCAAAATACATTGACAACAAGGACTCATAGACAATGCAAATCAATATAAACACCATAGACCCCTATCTCTTAACACCGACCTATATTGTGAAGGTTTGAAGATTTCAAAGTGTTTCATGTTTTCTATAGACCTTTTTTCATCATTAAAACACTCTACCTTGAAGGGTGAAGGTAGTTGCATTGGGGGCCTCTTTTTTGTTCCTCTAGCATAGTCTAGTTTCCAAATTATTTTGCACCATTCAACATCACAAGTTGAAACATGTCATTCTTTTTCAAAAAATAAAAAATAACAATGAAATCTTCATTTTTTTAAACCATACCATCTTCAAAATTGAGGAATTTTTCAAATGATTTAGGCCCATTTGTGTAGTCGAATTTAGGATCATCTAACCAATTTTTCATAATTAAGACCAATTTATCTAGATTTTCAATCCCAAGCTGACAATGCTTCAAACTTGTGATGACCCCTGTCATATTGAAAATCCTTTCAATTTCGATTTGGCAACCAACAATTCCCATCACTTGTCGTGCAAAATAAATGAGATTTGGAAATTGTTGCTCATGTTCTGCCCACAAAGTAAATGGACTGAAAAGATTTATTAGCACTGTAATCCTTTTGAAAAGCGATAGTTCAGCTTTAATGAGCCCCATTGTAGTTTTTTCAATAGAAACGAAGGATCCAAATACACATAGCCTAACCATTGTAAATGTAATACATGTAAGAATTGTTAAATTTGGTGTTAAGGCATGATCAATAGTGAATGAAAGTGGCATTATAATTTTTCAATCATAATTTGTAGCAACCTACATGGCCAATTCAAGGCTAACATAATCTTTAATGAGTTGTAGGTTCTTGAAATGTGGGTCAAACATAAAAACCAACACGTTATGAGCATGACAAGGCTGAAATGATGATGCAAAGGCCAAGAAAACCTTCAACACACCAATAACTTTAACTTGCATCCAATACCCAAGGTGTAATAGTTCAAAATCAAAATCACCATTATACACCAGCAATCACAATCAAATAGTTAGATCATGTTTTTGGAAGAAGACAAATTAAACTTTAGGCAAAAAAATCCAAAAGCAATCAAACCATGTACTTGCATAATTTCATTTGTGTTGGAATTGGTGTTGTACATCATAACACACATGGTTGTGGCAGTAAAAATAACATATAATAATAACCAATACCCCTAAGATTGGTTCAAAACACATTGGGTGACCACTAGTGTCAGAACTTGTGACACTTTCTATGTCGTAGACCATGTTTGGGGAGATGGTATTGTGTTTTGCAAGGCAATGGTTTGTTGTGAATAACAAAGGTTTATGGCATGTTTGAACTCCAAGGTTTCTTTGAATAATATCACCTTGGATGCAAATCAAGTCTTAAAATGAGTTTTTAGTTTTCGGGGGTGAAGAAATGCATCTTTACAAGCCTTAACCCCATTCATGTTTGCCTTTCCCACATTTTTTGGTCCAAACAATTATCTTCTAAAGAGAAGATTGAACCTCTTTAATTGAAACCTCAATCATGCCACCACACACTTTCAAATCATTTTATAGCATATTAACATCATTTGGACATGGCATGCCCATAACAACTAGCAACATAGGGTTGTGGTAAATAATGAGGAAAACATGATACAATTATTAAAGTTGTTGTTAGGGTCTTCAGATTAATGCCTTCATCTTTAACATATGTTATGACTTTGTCCAACAAATTGTATCGAGCAAATAGATCCTTGAATTGAACATCCATTTGGTAGCCCCGAGGTTGCATGAACTTCAAAAATTCCCATAGTGACATTGCAAGGTTCCCACTTTTTGTTGATGTAATTCATAATTAGAACAAATGTATTGAAACCTTTTCAGGACATCCACATATCAAATGTGGTTGTAATTGTAATGGCATTAACAATAATAGGAAGAACATGATGTTCCATGGTCTTGCTAACCATGGACGGGATTATTTCGTTATTAAATTGCTATTTACTAAAAAAGGTAACTTGGCCACATTGATGAAGGACAAGCCTTTTCAACCACACATTCTCAATGGAACTCAATGGTCAATATCCTTCAGTGATGTACAAGATCAATTCCTCAAGAAACAATTCTTGAATAGGGTTTGAATTTTTGTATGGCACTCTAGAGTTGAAAAAATCAACAATGGAGGTTGTTTTTTCCACTTCTTAGAAGTTTGATGAATAATAGTTGTTGTGGTAGTAGTAATTTGTCGTGTGTTGTACTACTTCAACACTGCATAATGTTTAGAGGCCACATGTTGACTCATGGCAGTTGTGCCATGGTATTTGTTTTACATAATTAATCCTTTTTGATTTTGAATAGAACTCTTTCCTACAACTTCTTGTTGTATGTTACGATAAACAACACATTTCAATTGTTGAAACTTAAAATAATCTACAATAGCAATATGGTCATTAACTAAAAAAAAATGCCCATGTACTTGTTGTTCTATTCCAAGTGAGTCAAAAATTTTGGTTACATTCCAATTCCACAAACAATTTTTCATTACATGCCTATTATTTAACTTGTAACAACTCTTTTTCGTTTTCACCAAGGTTTTTATTAACGAGCTCATTGTAACTTGCTTCAGATTAGATCACACCATCACCACTCCCAACCCCATCACTACCATTCCCAACCCCAATTTCACCATTGCAAACACTTATACAATCAACAATATGGAAAAGAAAATCTTATGAAGCTTTTGCAGCCCCATTCAAAAAAACGTAATGTTTTAGGTTCATTGTCAATTGACCTTGAAAGCTAAGCCAAATACATTGTATTATGAAATCAAAACAAAGAAGGAACATATAAATCACTAGCAACATTATTTACCATATTTGTAATGCAAACCTCTAGTTATTGTTAACAATGTTCACAAATGCTCAAGAAACATCACAAACAAGTGCCAAACAAATCACAAAAATTGTAGTGCTCACAAAACATTGGTCATGTAAATCTAGTGTTCATGAAGCATCACATAGATCACCAAGCACTAAACTTTTCACCCTTGAAACAAATTTACTAATGCTGGTGAACAAAACAAATGCTAAACAAAGCACTGAATTTGGAATGCTCACGAAATACCTTATAAATCTTGTGTTCACAAAACAACACATAAATCACTAGCACCAAACCTTAAACCCTTGAAGTAAACAATGTTCATGAAACACCTTGTAGATTTAGTGTGCACAAAATAGCAAATCCAATGCTCACAAAGCATGACACACACCACAATTGTAGCATTTGCAAAGCATTAGGAAAAACACTAGGGGCAATAAATAATGTTCCTGAAAATTTGCTGAACAAAACATTTCATATATCACACAATTGATGAAAGAAAAAGAACAAAGTAGATAACATAGTCACACAACTTATGAAGTAAGAAGAACAAACTTGCACAAAAAACTCACTTGTTTACATCAATGCAAGTTGGTTGCTAGTTGCCAATGATAAAGAAAAGCTACAAATTTCGACGCTCCTTTCCAACACTCCTTTCCATTGCGCATCGAAATCATGAACATCCTAAATAATGATGAGCTCATGCTTTCTCAAGTAGGGGGCACAATTCAACATCAAACTAGAAACTAGCCCTAACATTTTTAACCTAATGCTAAAATTCCTAACCCTAAATCCTTATTCCCTACACAAGTTCAGTAATGGAAGAAGCCTGCTTGCCAAGGCATTTTGTGAGTTTTTCAAAACACATGCCCGCCTATGTTAGGGCATTGCATGTGTATAGGAGAAGCAAGGCCTGCCCAGGTAGGGTATAACTACTTTTTTTTTGGTTGACCATTGCTTGTCGGTCAGGGCATATGATACCCATGTTGATGCCCTGGTTGATACCCGACCAGGACCTACATACCCGGCCAACACTGGTTTTGACTTGGAAAGCACATTATGCGCTGGAAACTGTCTTGTTTTTTTTCTGTTGAAGAGAACAGAAAAAGAAATTCTGGAATTCTGGAAAACTCTGGCAGGGTAAACTGACGGGTGGGGCCGGTAATCGTCGACCGGTCGGTTCGGTAATCAAAGACGGATTGAATGGATGATCGAGGACGGGTCGGGTGGGTAATCGACGACGGGTGGGGTTGGTAATCGAGGACAGGTCGGGTTGGTAATCGACGACGGGTGGGGTTGGTGATCGACGGGTTGGTACACGCGGCCCGAAGAAACAGCGGTCATCGTCTCCTTCCTTTTTGTCAGCTCTGGTGTCCGAGGGAGACTGCAGAGCAATCTTTTCCATTTACCTTTTGCTCTCTGCACACTCTCTTGCCTTTTTCCCTCTGTTCATTTGCTTTCATCACGTTCGTTTTCTCCCTCCCTCTGTTACTTATAGGTTACTCTCTGATTCTGTAGCTTTCATTTGAACTTTTCCGCCCACTTTTCTTCACAACTCTTAGACAGAACAACTCCTATTTCGAAAAAAAACTTTTCTTTTTTCTTTTTTCTGCAGTGTGTGTGTGTGTGTGTTTATGTGTTTTTTTTTTCTTTTGCGTTTGCACACGTGTGTAAGAGCGTCTGTCTGTCTGTCTGTCCAGTGTAGTAGCAGTAGTGGTGGTGGTGGTTTGGATATGATCATCACCTGTTGTGAAGGATTTTGGCCGATTCGATTCTGGAGGGAGTTTCTTTCAGGTTGTAAGTAATTTGCTCTTTTTCTTCCCTGTTTTGTACTCCTTCGGTTCATGCTGTTGAGCCGCGTCGGAGGGAAACACGTGACAGGAAGGACGATTCCTGCCGGTATTTGTTTCATCACCCCGTGTTTGTTTGCTTTTAATGGATGAATTGGAGGAAATGTTTTCATTGTGAAGAAGTTCTCTTTAAGAAGGTTTCCAAGTCTGGCTTCATCTTCAAGACTTCGGGACTCATCGTAGTAGCAGGAGGAGGTGGAGGTGAGGGTTTCATTGAGGTGCTTCGTTTGTTGAGGTTTTCTCCAGAAAGACGTTATTACTTGTTCCAAATAGGTTGTTGAGAAGGGAGAGAGAAGGGCTAGAGAAAAAGCGAGAGAGAGAGAGAGAGAGAGAGAGAGAGAGAGAGAGAGAGAGAGAGAGAGAGAGAGAGAGAGAAATGGAAGAACGTCCTCATGTGCGTTACTCAGCGTTGTCGTCGATGCAAGACGACCACAGAGATCGGCCTCTGAAAGATCGGCGTGGAACAACTACAACATCCTCGGCTCATGAAGATTTGCGATACCGGTTTGAGCTTCACGAGGATGTGCCATGGAAATCGATAGCACTGGCTCTGTTTCTTCTAGCCTTCGGCTCACTGTTCCTTGTGATCTCCCACTTCATTTACACGGAGCACATGGGAGGCGATTCTTCCCAGGCTTATGGGTTCTTGGTTCTAGGAGTTCTTCTCTTTCTTCCCGGTTAGTTCACACGGCTCTATTCTCTCTGGAAAATTTTCACCTGCTATTCTGAACAGGCTTTCTTAGACCTGCACATTTGAGGTTTTCTCTCTCTGGAGCTCTTTCCGGAATTGTGATTTCTGCATCTCTCAATGTGTTTCCATAGCACGTGCGCCGAGTTTTGATTCTTTAATTTGCATTCTTGGACAGGTTTCTATGAGACCAGAATAGCTTACTACTCATGGCGGGGATACAAAGGCTATTCTTATTCTCGCATTCCTGCGTACTGAAAAAAAGGCTTTGCGTAAAGGTTTGCAGAAGTTTGCTCTTTCTCACAATACTTACAGCAAGGTAATGGAATCAACTGATGGGTGGGTGGAGAAGGACATGATGATCTGCTACCTATCCATTGGGGACAGGAAGGCCAGCAACAAGGACCTAGTGGTAAATCTACTACAGTACTTCGTTTTTTTTCTATGTTTTTTTGGTCCAGTTGGGCAGAATTGCACCCAGGCCAGAGAAAAAAAGGTGTGAATAACAGAAGCTTTTTGATCTGGGTAGGCATTGCATTTCCAGTTGTGTAGGTATTGCAAATCCTGACAGAACCCAAACAACACAAACAGTTTTGATTGTTTTTTACTAAACAACCCACTGAGGAGGAACCTTTTTTTTTCCCTCCCCCCTGCTTTCCTCCTTCGGCCCTGCTAATATGGCCTTACAACTGATAGGGTTGGTATCTTGCTTGAACTGTAAAGCTGTATTTTGGTCAACATTTTCAAAATCGAGGGTACAATCTCTGTTTATTTCAATTTGGAGATAGAGATTGCTTTCAAACTTTCTTGCCCTTTTGAAGTCGGTGTGTTCCTGCCACCACTGTTTTGTCTGTTGATTCTTTCACAGTTGTTTCTTCCTAGGTAGGGGCTTGCTGTAATGATATATAAACAAACCCTCATTGTTTCTGCAGAATGCAGCAGAGATAATTACTCTCTACTTTTCGAAAATGGTAGTAATCCAATTTCTTTTGCTTGTCACATCATGTTTGTTGATTTCACATCTTTTGGAGGCTAGTGATCGAAGGTTATGTCCATTTTATGTACTATATGAGAGGAAAGCCCATAATGATGTTCCTGAGCTTCACGGATATATATCTTGACATCTCTCTCTACTCTGGTTCATATAATTGTAAAACATTCACATGGGTGGTTACCAAACTGTAACAAGTTTACAGAAATGGGTTCACAGAAAGTATCTTTCCCCTCATTTGCATCAAGACGGTTTTATTTCTTGCTGTCTTCTTAACTTTCAGAGAGAGAAATAATAAAGCACCTGCAATTGGTTGCGATAATAAAAAATTAATTTGTGATTAGATGTGAGAATTACAGGAGAAGATAAAGAATTCTCAAAGAAACAACTAACAGAAGGAAGAAATGGAAGTAACAATGTGAGAAAGTTGCAATTTTAACAATGCATTGCAACTATCAGAATGAACAAATGCAGTAACTACAAAACTTTCAGGGTATAAAGAACGAAATGACGATAACTTATCTGAGAAGAAAATTGTGAATCCTTCGTCATGTAGAGTGTTTGTCATGTAGAGCGGGGAAAAAAAAAAAAAAACACTGACATAGATGTGCCCAAGTTTGAAGCAGAATAATGAACACTCTACATGACAAAAAACGAAAAATCATGTGAAGTTCTGTGCATAATCTTGAGGTTAATGAATAAATATTTTGAAAGTTACCCAAAACCATGAACAACATTAAAATGTTTACATAACACTCAACAAGGGATGTAACACAAGCTTTGAAGTTTGGTAAATAGGGCATTGAAAGAGTGTGTAGCAATAGTTGGTAACAAGTGAACAGAGTAAATCATAGAATGTAGATAGAGAGAGAGAGAAAGAGAGAGAATGCAAATCTGAAGGAAAAATATTGTTAACATTAAAACTCTGGAGAAGAAAGAAGATTTGAAAGTTGAGCTACAACTACAACTACAGGTTTGTCTGCAGGTAACCTGAAACCCTGAGCCTGAAACCCTAGAAGGAAGAGGAAGAATATTTGAGGAAAACAAGAAAAGAAAAGAAAAAGTGGGGGTTTGAACTATGAACTCGCGGGCACAATTTAAAAACTAAAAAGAAAGAGTGGGTGTTTAGTACTTTTACTCATGTGAGTGACGGCTGCAGTTGCTCCTGGCTGGCTGGCTGGCTGGCTGTGTATATATGTCTGTGTCTGTCTGTCTGTCTGTCTGTCAACAACAACAACAACAGGAGGAGATCTTTTGGAAAATCAGTTGTGGAAGAAGGCCCCACCTCTGTCCTCTTGTAAGTTAATGCGCTTTTAGTGACATGCGATTTTGGAAAGGAAGGCAGAATCGTCCTTCATGGATTGCCCAAATCTTTGTAAGGCAAAAAGAAGATCGTCCTTGACGATCGGGACAAATCCTTCCTCCTTCTCCTCCCCCTCCTCCTCCCCCTGCTCTTTTGAAAAACTGGCCGCCGGCGCCGGCTCCCCCACCCCCTCTGTTTCTTCCATTTCCCTTCCCTTCCCTTTCCGCCGTCACTTCCCACCCTCCCTCCCCCTTCCCAACGGTCAGCGTGAACCAGCAAACCCCATAGATGGATGAATTATGGATGGACAGAAAAATCCCCTTTTCCATTGGGTTCCCAGTTCCTGCATTAATAAACAAACCATTGTGATTAAATTTTGAGGATTTCCCATTTTGACAAATAAATATAAATTAATTTTAATAATAATTCTTATGTGACTTACTCATGACCTTGGGATTGATTACAAGTTTTAAATTAATTTTTTTTCACCTTCAAATGTTGATATGATTAACTCTTATTTTTATATGTTATTTTTGAATGTATATTACATCACACTATGTAAATTACATTAATGAAATATTTAATCCCAAGTGAAGTTAAAAATTGACAAGTGTGTTATTTATGAATGGTTACACTTATAGTTACTCACTATATTATAAACTTACCCAAATCATATATTCCCAAATATTTTATCAGCT
>Ga0209611_10006033_pt1 | contig 20067 bp, 18 predicted proteins | sample S1TSphgellanicum_3_FD_187693 | JGI IMG/M metagenome (GOLD analysis project Ga0209611, IMG submission 187693) | Host-associated microbial communities from peat moss isolated from Minnesota, USA - S1T2_Fc - Sphagnum magellanicum MG (SPAdes) (version 2) | ecosystem: Host-associated > Plants > Peat...
TTTCACCTTTTACACTTGTTGACGGACCACCCTCCTCCATACCCTAAGGAATTTTAATGTTCTCCTTTGAACTAGCCTCTCGAGCCTTTTCAATGTGCGCCCCATTTGTAAAGGAAAAACTTATAGCATTCTCTTCTAAATTAACCTCTTGAGCTTCCTGGGGCGTTCTTTATACCATTGAAAAGGTCTTGAAGTGTAGATGTCCAAATTGGCCTCGCATGAGTCATTTGGACATCTATAACACAAGTTATGGTCGAAAGAAGGGCCTGGAGTTAAATTGGCAATTTGATTCCCGACCACTAAAAGTCGGGAATCGACCCGATTCCGGTGCGTGCAGGTGTAGTGCGACACACCATTGGAAAGCTCTCGAGGAGAGCTACAATTTTGGTTTTGACCTCGTCCCGATCCGAGTGTGGGGCAAGAAGTTATGCGCATCCAAAGTCCTGGGAGTCTAAATTAGGACAGTTTCGGGACTCCACTTTGGGAGTCTCGGGAAAAAGAGCCATTTGGATGCAAGTGTGGCGGAGAGTTGCAGAAAATACTATATGGGGGAAGGTGGTGGCTTCCCCCGAATCCGGGCTGTGGTGAGTCAAATGAGTCCAAATTAGCCCGTGGCTTGTCTCAACACCAAAAAGGTGTAGAATGAGTTCTAACCAACTTGTTGGTTGGATTTGGGTGCAGGACCGCGTAAGTGAGTAAGCTTGTCCCTCTTCCTAGTTTATCCCGGAGCTTTCAGCACGCCCCTCTCACCCCCCTTTTAGTGCTGGAAGCTAGGAACGTGCCCCGGGTCCTAGAAATTCTGCAACTTGAATGAGTTAACCCAACTTGGGGCTAATTTGGGATTTGGGAGCGCGTCACTTGGTATCAAAGCTCCGGTTGAACTCGGGTAACCTCTTGGGAGTTTCAAATGATACCCAAGAAGAATCGGAAGCAAGCCCAAGACACCATGTTGGAAGAACCCAACGAAGACCGTGTAGTCCCACCAGAATCAATTGGGGAGGAGGAACTAATAACCCGGGAGGACCAAGATGAGCCCGAAAATGAGGAGGAACAATGGAGCTCGGTCCTATTCACCCAAGAACAACTGGAAGTCCCCTTCAAGATGAATAGGTTCGACTTTAGTGAGCTGGTTGTAGCCTTCAAAGGAGGAGCATCCAAGGATGCGAGGTTTCAACCAGCCAAACCCGGGAACTTCGATGGTGCTCGTGACCGAAAGGTTATGGATGCTTGGCTTGCGGAAATGGAGGATTATTTGCATGCCGCCAAGGTTGGACGGCATTTGGCTGTGGAGCTTGCCCAGTCCTACTTGAAAGGCTATGCTACCACATGGTGGAGGATAGTGAGACAAGAAGAAGGGAAGAACCATGGCTACAATTGGGAGTTCTTCAAAGACCGTGTGGAAACTGAATTTGTCCCAAGGAACTCCGACTACATCTCGAGGTGCAAACTTCATGACCTTGTGAATGCCACAAATGAAAACTTGAGGCAATATGTGAGGGCTTACTCCGAAATCATGCTTGAGATCCGACACATGCATAAGTTAGACTGTGTGTGCTAATTTGTGATGGGACTTCCAACTTGGGCCAAGCGAAAGCTTGAGGAAAATTGGCCCTCCTCACTATCCGAAACCATCACAAAAGTGGAAGGTTTTTCGGATGTGGGGTGGAGTGAAAAATCCGGGTTCAAGAAGGACAACAAGTTCTTTCACAAGAAGCCAACGCATGATGGTGAATGGAACTGTGGGCAAGGAAGCCCAACCAAGGATAAACCCAAACAATTCCAAGGCGCGGGATTTAAACCCAAGGGGAACTTTATGAAGAAGGGGGCTCCTTTCAAAGGGAACTAACCCAAGGGAGATTTTGGGGTGAAACCCAAAGGAGCATGTTTCAACTACAACGAGATGGGGCATTACTCCAAGGATTGTCCCAAGTCCAAAGCAAGGAATGGGGCTCTAAAGTAATTGCCCTCAATGCTAACCTAGCCCAAGCTGAATGCAATCGACTTATCTTCTTGAAAGGGAAGATTGCTAAGCGAGATGTGTTATGTCTTTTGGACACAGGGGCTTCTCACAACTTCATAACACGAGAAAGCACCAAAAGGATGGAGCTCCACTTAGAAGAGCTCAAGGCACCCATTGAGGTGCATTTCGCGGATAGGGTTCCCCATCCCACTACATCACAAGCAAAAGAAGTGCGTCTCCAACTAGGAAATTGGAGAGGATAGGTGGACTTGTTGGTGTCCTCCTTGGGTGGAATGGAGTGCATTTTGGGAATGGAGTTCATCACCCAAAACAATGTCCTTATAGAAGGGCACAATAGGCTAAGTAAGATCTTGTCCAAAAATGGGATCATGAAAGTGAAGGCTCATATCTGCCTTGTGTGGGTGGGCCAACCATCCACTTTATGTTAGGAAAAACCTGGGAAAGAGAATGCGTGGGAGGTTATGGCATGTTGTGTGTCATGCGGGTGTTGGATGAATATGAGCCCAAGGAAGCCACCAAGTTGGTGACTTCCGTCAAGTGCATAAAGCGAGTTTTGGAAGAATTCCCGGATGTGATGCCCAAAGAGTTGCCCGAAGACCTGCCCCCGAGAAGACGAGTTGATCATGTAATTGAGGTGGTATCGGGAGTGGCACCTCCCGCCAAGGCCCCATATAGAATGAACAATGAAGAGTTGAAAGAACTTAAGGTTCAACTCGAAGAAACTCCTCGCGAAAGGTTACATCAAACCAAGCAAATCACCATATGGGGCACCCATCCTTTTTTGACACACTCCCAAGTCCCAGGTTGAACCCACTTGAGGGTCCAACTATGTGTAGTTGCGGAAAGTTGGGACTTGAGGGGCGCTCCCGACTTCCAACACTAAAGAGGGGTAGAGGGGCGTGCTAGAAGTCCCGAAATTAAACTAGGAAGATGGATTAGAAGATCAAGCACGAATCTGCATCCAAAACCAACCACAGGAGGGTTAATTCACATTCGGGAACACCCTTTGTGTGTTGGGACAAGCCACGGGCACTTTTACACACAAGACTCACCACGACCCGGACTCGGGGGAAGCCACCACCTTCCTCCATATAGTATACTCTGCAGCTCTCTGCCGAGGCTACATCCAAATGGCTCTTTTTCTCGGGACTCCCAAATTGGAGTCCCGAAACTGTCCCGGGTTGGAGTCCCGGGACTTTGGACGGTCATAGCTCCTCGCCCCAAACTCGGATTGGGACAAGCTCTATACCAAAGTTGTAGCTCTCATCGAGACCTTTCTAACGCCATGTCGCACTCCTTAAGGCGACGTCAGGAAGAGGTCGATTCTCGACTTTTAGTGGTTGGGAGTCAAACTGGCAATTTGACTCAGTTTGACTCCCGGCCCTTCTTTTGCCCATAACTTGGGCTGCAGATGTCCAAATGGACAATGCGAGCCCATTTTGGACATCTACACTTCAAGAGCTTTTCATTAATATAAAGAACGCGCCAAGGCAAGGAGATTTGACCCCTCAAATCGTCTTCTGAGTTTTTGGGAGTCCTGGAGGACTCCATTTTCCCACTTTTGGGAGTGTGAGTTGCCTCGTCACACTTAGCCCCAAAATGGGGTTGCGACATTGTTGTTCACAAGAAGGATGGGACGTTGAGAATGTGTGTTGATTATAGAGCACTCAACAAGGCAACAGTGAAGAACCGGTACCCTTTACCTCGAATCGATGATCTATTTGATCGTCTTTCGAGAGCCAAGGTGTTTAGTAGGATTGATTTACGTTTGGGGTATTACCAAATTCGAATTGCGGAAGGGGATGAAGAAAAGACCGCTTGTCGCACAAAATATGGCTCATACGAGTTCTTAGTGATGCATTTTGGGCTCACCAATGCACCCGCCACATTTTGCACTCTCATGAATGACATTTTCCGAAAATGGCTTGATGATTTTGTGGTCATCTACATAGACGACATTTTGATTTATAGTGGCTCCTTGGAGGAGCATGTGGAGCACCTCCGCAAGGTGTTCCAAAGGCTAAGGGAAAACAAATTGTATGTCAAGCTTGAGAAGTGCGAATTTGGGTGACGGAAGTGGACTTCCTTGGGCATAGGATAACTCAATAAGGTTTGAAGATGGATGATCACAAGGTCAAGGCAATTGTGGATTGGGAACCACCCAAGTTGGTGCCAGCCTTAAGATCCTTTTTGGGATTGGCCTCCTACTATCGCAAGTTCATCAAGAACTTTGTTAAGATAACCGCGCTTTTGACAAACCTCTTAAAGAAGTCCACCGTCACTTACGAATGGGAGGAAGTATGCAATGAAGCCTTTGAGACCTTGAAAGGCATTTTGGTGAAGGCACCAGTGTTGAAGTTGCCCAACTTTGACAAGGGTTTTGAGATCCATTCCGATGCCTCCGACTTTGCAATTGGAGGAGTCCTAGTGCAAGAAGGAAGACCGGTGGCATTTGAGAGCAAGAAGTTGAGTGAAATGGAGCGAAGGTGGCCAACACATGAAAAGGAAATGTGGGTGGTCATACATTGCTTCAAGACTTGGGGCCATTACATAGGCTCCAAAGATGTGGTAGTGTGGATCGCCCATGTGACCTTGAAGTACTTTGCCACTCAACCCAAGTTGTCCTTGAAGCAAGTGAGATGGCAAGACACATTAGTTTTGTTCAATTTGGATATTCGACACAAGCCTGGGAAGGATAATGTGGTGCCCGATGCGTTAAGTCGAAAACACCAACTTAAAGTGGTGTACGTGGGAGAGACAGAATTTCAAAAGGAAATTCGACTAGCAAGCCGCCGAAATGCATTTGCCAAGGAGGCAAGGCAAATCCCATTTGCAATGGATCCAAGTCCCACTTCCATTTGCAAAATGGATTATTGTGGTAGAAACAAAAGCAACTCTATGTACCGGAAGGGAAAATGAGAGACACCATTTTGAAGGAGTGTCATGATGGATCACTTGCGGGCCATGGTGGTGCAAAGCGCACCGCAACACTCCTAAAGAAGTCCTACTATTGACCCAACTTGAAGGATAGTGCGGAAGAGTATGTGAAGATTTGTTTAACTTGCCAACAAAACCGAACCCTCAACAAGAAGCAAGTAGGTTTGTTGCAACCTTTGCCAATTTCGGAAGGGCCGTGGGAAAGTGTGTCCATGGATTTCATGGTAAGCTTGCCCCCATTAAGGGGGTTCGATGCCATCATGGTGATGGTGGATCGATTTAGCAAGATGGCACATTTCATTCCCACAAAAGATGAGGCCACGGCCCAAGAAACTAGTAGGTTATTTTTCACACATGTCTTCAAACATCATGGGCTTCCAAAGGACATAGTTTCGGATTAAGACCCAAAGTTCACAAGTAAGTTTTGGCAAGCCTTATGAAAGAGAATGGGGTTGGAGCTCAAGATGAGCACTTCCTTAAGCCCCCAAACAGATGGGCAAACCGAGAGGGTGAACTTAGTGATCCAACAATTCCTAAGGAATTATGTGGTGGCAGATTAACAAAATTGGGTGGACCACTTAGAATTAGCCGAGTTTTGTTACAATAACTCGGAACACTCCGCGACTAGGTCCACCCCCTTTCAAATGGTGACCGGCAAATCACCAATTGTGCCCATGCCCAGCACATGGACAACCCCCGAATGAGGCAAATGAAGAAGTGCCCATGGTCACACAACTTGATGAGGAAAGGCGGTGCCTTTGGGAGTTGGCAAAGGCCAACTTGAAAAATGCGCACAAAAGGTACAAGGATTTCGCATACAAGTCCCGGTGAGAGGTGAAATTTCAAGAGGGGGACCAGGTGTGGTTGAACATCAAGAACTTCTAATTACCCGAAGGTTTAAGTCATAAGTTCTTGGGCCCATATGCGGGTCCATTCAAAATGTTGGAAAAGAAACTTTCCGACACTTATAAGTTAGAACTACCAGAAAATCTTAGAGTTCATCCCACATTTCATGTTTCCCTTTTGAAGCCGGTTTCCCATGATGCCTCAAGGCCTAATCGAGAACACAACTCAAGGCCCCCACCAGACTTGGTTCATAATGAACCAGAGTTTGAGGTGGAGGCCGTGCTCAAGTTAAAGCAACTAAGAGGACGAGAGCAAGAGTACCTAGTTAAGTGGAAAGGATACCATCCAATAGAGGCATCTTGGGTGAATGAATCCAACATGGAACATGCCCAAGAAACCACAGAAGAATTCCACGCTAGACCGGCAAAGAAGAAAAGACGTAGAGCGTGATGAGGACATCACCTTTCTTTTAGTGGGGCAGGGTGTCATATACAATGTACCACATCAGTTGCAAACGAGCAATGGAATCAAGGGGAAAATGGTAATTCCCCTATTGAATTGTATTTACATTCTTTCCGGGAAAAAGAACCATTTGGATGTAAGTGTGGCGGAGAACTACAGAGAATACTATATGGGGGAAGGTGGTGGCTTCCCCCAAGTTCGGGCCGTGGTGAGTCAAGTGAATCCAAGTTAGCCCGTGGCTTGTCCCGACACCAAAAAGGTGCAGAATGAGTTCTAACCAACTTGTTGGTTGGATTTGGGTGCAGGACCGCGTAAGTGAGTAAGCTTGTCCCTCTTCCTAGTTTATCTTGGAGCTTTCAGCACGCCCCTCTCACCCCCCTTTTAATGCTAAAAGCTAGGAGCGTGCCTTGAGTCCCAGAAATTCCGCAACTTGAGTGAGTTAACCCAACTTGGGACTAACTTGGGACTTGGGAGCGCGTCAAGGGCAAAAAAGCCAAAAAAAACCCCTTTTAATCATTTTGTACTAACAACACTACAACTTAGTCATTGTAGTCACAACTTTGGCGGCAAAAAATAACATGTTTTGTAGTAGTGGCTCAAACACCTTGAAAGGTGTTCATGTTATTCAAATTTAGTTGAGAATTTTGGTTCTTGAATTTGTCTTCATCTTCTCCAAATCAAAGATGTTTGTGCAAAAAAATATGTTTATTTATTCAATTTGAATGTGGAATTTTTTTTAAAAAAATAGTTGTGGTAGGCCTACATTGGCAGATCTTCTACCATAATAATTAGGAGTTATGCCAGAGCTCCAACATCATGTTATTTTTCCATTTTCTTTACATGAACAATGTACAAGGTGGAGATTCCAACATGGGATTTTATGATGAGGCTTAATTTGTGACCCATCAAAGACTTTCAAATGTGAGTCTCACTAGTAAAAAACCCACCTTTTTTAACCAAAAGTTTATAACCACACGACATTTGCAACTATGTTTCAACTAGATTTTTTTAATTTTTAAATAAAATTATGGCAATTACCAATTAAGTTGATTCATTTACTATATTAACATATAGTTAAAAGCATTTTTCAATTGCATGGTCATTTGCCGAATATTTTCAACATCAACAATGTCTCCAAGTTGAACTTCCAACTATGTTGGTAGACAATGTGAAGCATGTTTTAACTAAGGGGTCATTTTTGAAATATTCTTGGCATCTAATGTTCTTTAATTGGCACATAGTTAAGACATTGACTAGTGTTCAACTATTTTGGATGATAAAATGTACCAAAGGATGAATGAAATACAGTCTTGTTTGGAACTATCTCTTTCAACTAAGTTTAACAACTAATAGGTAACTTTAATTTTATACGTACGATATTGTAATATTTATTTAAAATTATAATAACATTAAACTACATGTAAATTTTATTTGTATAAATGAATGGCTTTTTTTGTGCATATAAATATTAAACTTTAAATTCAAAATAATGTTTAATTTTAAAATATATATATATGTTAATACTAATGTTTATGTTCAATACACATGTAATTTATTATTTCTACGTAAATCATTACAACATATCAAGTAATGAAACATAATTAATAATATTCGCAACTATAATGTTTATTCATTTTTATACACATGATATCTTAATATTTGCTTAAAATTATGATAAAAACTCATTAAACACTAATGTACCCTATGTCATTGGCCCAAGTTTGAATGCATTCAATTGAATTTTCCTTCCAAACCCCTTTTTGCAACTTGCTTGAATTCCAACAACATTATGTGCCCACCAAAAATTCAATATTGTTCACATTTTAGGTCTCAAAATTATGAAATCAACTTTATTAAATCAAACTTGGCAAGGGCTTTCCAACAATACCAAGAACACCCCCAAATTTCGATATAAATTTCAATCTTGGTTTTTGAAAAAATTGGTTCAATAATCAATAGATTCCACATTGTAACTTCAAACATTCTAAACCAAATCATTACACCCCTATTCATTGAGAACTTTTTGATGATAAATTCCATAGCACAACCTAAGACTTTGTGGTTTGGGAGATATCATTATGACAAAACAAAACAAACTACATTCCTTCATGGATAATTTAGTAAGGTAACATGTGTTGTTGGCCCCAAATGTGAACACACTTAATTCATTTTCCCTCTTAAACCCAATTTGTTATAAATTTTTTGAATTTTCAACAACAAAATTCATTCAAAATTCAATATTTTCCACACCTTAAGCATGAAAATTATGAAATACTTTCATTAAATCTAACTCAACAATTACTTTCCAACACCAAGTACACCTTTGGATTGGACTAAATTTTTTATTTATAATTATATTAATGATTATTTTTAAAATGGTTCAATAATCAATAACCTTTACATTGTAGCTCCAAAAAATTTCAACCCAAGTTAGTGCACCCCTATTCATTGTTAGGTTTTCAAAGATATCAATAGCATTATATGAAGTAATTTGGTTTGGGAAATTTCAACATGATTATAAAAAAAAAAAGCAAACTATCTACCTTCATTAATATATTGAATTATGTGTAAATTATCTTTGTATAAAATGAATTGTTATGTATGATGCATATTTTTTTATGCACCCAAATAATAAAATTTGATTGAAGGAAATTTAAGGAAATTCTAGAATATAAATTTGTAATAATGTGCCTATTCAATACACCTAATTATTATTTATATGTAAATTGAATTTTAGTTTACAACATATCAAATAATGATACATAATTAATATTTTCTATGGAGTTCTAATGTTTATTAATCTTTATAAACAAGATATCTCAATATTTGCAATAAATTTCATTAAACATTCAACTACATGTAAATTTTATTTGTGCAAATGAATGTTTATCTATGATGCAAACTTTTTTTGTGCATTGAAATATTAAAATTTAATTTCAAAATAAAACTCAAGGAAATTTTGAAATATGAGTTTGTAATAATGTAAGTTCAATATATGTAATATATTATTTCTTTGTAAATCAAATGTTAATTTACAACAAATCAAATAACGATACATAATCCATTTTTTTTGGAAGTTTAATGTTTATTCATTTTTATACATATGATGTCTTAATATATATTTAAAATTACAGTAAATATTCATTAATTATTAAGGTACACGTAAATGTTTTTTATATACATGAATGATAACATGTATGATGATTTTTTTTGTGCATATAAATATTACACATTAATTTGAAACTAAGTTTTAAAGAAATCTTGAAATATAAGTCAACTTAATAATGTGTATGTTCAATACATGCATAATTCATAATTTCTATGTAAATTCAATTTTAGTTTACAACATCAAGTAATGATACATAATTAACATTTTTTAGAATTCTAATTTCTACTCCTTTTTTTTGCTATTAGTTCCAATAAATTTTTCATTTATTAAAATTCCTTATTTATTTATTTATTTATTTATGATTAAATTATATATTTTTTAGAATAATTAATAAAGATACTTAATAAATTATCATATAATTTCAGAAAGTATTGTTATTTAACATTAATATAATATAAAATATTTTTCTTATTTAATATTTATTATACTAAGTCATTTAATAGTTCCAACAAGTTAGATAAAAATACAAATGAAAATAATTAAATACCTAGCCTAACCTAACTACTAGCTACAATATTATTATTAATGTTGTTGTTGTAATTGTAATCAATTATTAATTATCACAACATTATAACAACTACTGTAATTAAAATATCATCTAAAACTTATTTTGAATATTTATATTTGAGTTAATTCTTTGTTTTATGAAATGTTAATAAAAATTCATAATGAATTTCGAATTTAAAAAATATTCAATGATAATTAATTATTTAATAGATAAATAAATTTAATTGCTGATTTTTTAAAAAATCTAATCACCATATTATTTAATAATAATGATAATATGTTTAATTATTTAATTATACAACTATATAGTTAAAAATAGTCGATGAATAAATACTATAAGTAATTAAGGTAAGTGGTTAGACCTAGGCTAGGTAGATTATTAGTTTAGGTCTATGCTTAATTAAGCTTGTAGGACTAGATTAAAACTATTTGAATTGCAATAAAATTGCAACTAGGTTACAACTAAGGTGGACAGCAAATGATATTCTATCACCAAACACTTTCAAGTTTACCCTCATTTCAACACCAAATTGAACATTTTTCATGTCATTGGAAGAGGAAAATAGAGAGCTATAAATATTTTTTGAACCTCAAAAGCAAAGGAATAAAGCAGAAAATGCAGGAAGAGAAAGAGTGATATTTTGTTTCAAATTTTATTTTTAGACCCCTTTTATGTCGCAACCCCACTTTGGGATAAGTGTGAGGATGAAATTCACACCCCCAAAAGTGGGAAGTTTGGAGTCCTTCGGGACTCCTGAAAATTCAGAGCTCGAGTTTAAGGGTCAAAACACCTCGCATTGAGGTGTTCTTTATATCAATGAAAAGGTCTTGAAGTGTAAATGCCCAAAATGGCCTCGCATGTGCCATTTGGACATTTGCAGCCCAAGTTATGGGCAAAAGAAGGGCTGGGAGTCAAATTGACAATTTGACTCCTGACCACTAAAAGTTTGGAATCGACCTCTTTTCGACGTTTGCTGAAGGAGTGCAACATGGCGTTGGAAAGCTCTCGACGAGAGCTAAAACTTTGATTTAGACCTCGTCCCGATCCGAGTTTGAGGCGAGGAGTTATGAGCATCCAAAGTCCCGAAAGTCCAAACCGAGACAGTTTCGGGACTCCACTTTGGGAGTCTCGGGAAAAAGAGCCATTTGGATGTAGGTGCGGCGGAGAGTCGCAAAGAATACTATATGGGGGAAGGTGGTGGCTTCCCCCGAGTCCGGGCCGTGGTGAGTCAAGTGAGTCCAAATGCCCGTGGCTTGTCCCAACACCCAAGGGTGTTCCCGAATGTGAATTAACCTTCTTGTGGTTGGTTTTGGATGAAGATTCGAGTGAGATAATAGTTGTCCCTCTTCCTAATCTAATCCCGGGATTTCTAACACGCCCCTCTACCCCCTTTTTTTGCTGGAAGTCGGGAACGGCCCTCAAGTCTCAACTTTCCGCAATTTAACATATTGGACCCTCAAGTGGGTCTAGCAAGGGGCTTGGGAATGCGTCATTTTACTTCGAACAACTATATTTTGCTCATTTCTCATTCATTTTGAACGATTTCAAAGGCTCCAAATGCATTGTCTCAAAATCTATAAAACTTGTTTTAAATGAAAAAAAATTTTAAAAAAAGTTGAAGAGCTTAAGCTACAAAATCATACTGAACATTTATGAAAAAATCCAAAGCACAACCCCCTTCACTTTGAAAGGGCATATGTTGCTCATTTTTCATTAAATTGTAGCATTTTTTTATAGATTTAGATACACTAGGTGGAGGACTACAAAATTGTTTGAAGTTTTAAAAGGAACAGACCATGGACAAGAAAGTTATAATGATCCAACATTGTTAAATGTTTAGTGATAGGTGTATTTACCCTAGGTCACATTTAAAATATTTATCTCATATTGTTTGGTTTCCATTTCATGAATCCAAACTATATAAAGGAGTGCATTAAAATTGTTGAGGAACACAATAAACATGAAAATCTAATAGCCATTTGGATGAGCCAATAAAAAAGGTTCAACCCTAAAGGCTAAACCAAATGAAATAATATTTCATTTATTAATTACCATGTGATTTAACTTTAAGCCTAACATAGGTGCCTAAATCTAACCCTAATTTAAGCCTAAATTAAATGGCTTATGTTTAGGTTTGACCTAGGTGCCTAGATTTAAACCTAACCTATGTTTAGGCACCATGTGGCCTAAATTATTGATGTGGATGTGCCATGTGTCATTTAATTTTTTGTTGACCTCAAAATTTGTGAGCATGCCACATGTCATTTAACTATTCAATGACCCCACATTTTATGAATGTGCCACATGTCAACATTGTGAATGTGTCATGTGTCACCAAACCAATGGCCAAATGTTCGATTTACATAGTTACAACCTAGTTGAAACTGTAATTATATTTTTGGCTGATGTCATGCTTAGTTCGTGGATGAAGTTCATCCATTAGTTGAATGTAGTTGACAACATCCTCCGACTATATTGGTGGAACAATTTTCAAGTAAATTGGCAAGTAGTGGCTATTGTTGTGGTGTTAACACGTGGCATACACTTTCAACTGTAATTTCACTCTCGACTTATACTTTTCGACATTATTGATTAATAGTTGCAAAAAATAAATTGTAACTATATGTGTAGTTTTCGACTTTGTTTGTAGTTGAACATTAGTTGAAAACATAGTTGCAAAAGGTGGGGTTTTCTACTAGTGTCTTGAGTTAGAAACTTCAACAATGCTAATGTCTTAATTTGTAGAAGACATCTTCAGACCTTGACAAGGGAAAAACAACTAAAAATGTAATGAACATACCCACCTCATAAAGAGCAAAATCAAATTCTATTGTTGTATAAACTATAAGTTATCGAAAAGCCCAAAGTTTGCAACCATCAATGGAATTTAGGTTTTGCAAAAGCAAAATAAACATGATTAAAAGTTAATTGAACTTCCTACAATGCATATTGCTACTATTAAACAAATATTTAACTAATTTTGGACTTAAATGTTATTTTGGGACTTAACTTGAAACTTGTTTAGTGCCCAAAATCATTGAATTTTCATACGATTGAAACAAAATTGCTTTTTATTTCAATTTTTTCTTAACCTAATATTTTCAAATTCAATCTTAATAAACAAAATTTGACCAAAATTACATCTTGTAATAAAGTTTCATCAAAACACCTAAAACTTAGGTTTTGAGAAAAATGGTACCTAATTCATCAAATTATAACATTAGGAGTATCTCTTGGCCACCAAATACTCATATTATAATAATAATATTTCTACAAAGAGGTTGAAACATCTACTTAGATTATTATTATTATTATTAATTTAACTTTCATTTTTAATAATATTGTAACTTAATATGTAATCATTACTAATTAAACTAGGATTGGGTGGCCATTAAATGTTACTATTACATAAATGTATTCAAAACTATTTTAAATCATCTATTAACTTAAGAGTAACATAAATTTCCAAAATATATTCCACATTGAGCTCAAATAAATTTGTTTTTGAAAATTCAATTATTATTTTAATTGCCAATGACATGTGATAAAAACATTTAATTTGATTACATATAGTTCACTTCATTCACCACATCAACGTTTGTTTTAGCCCAACTAACATGCACATATCTAATTGTTGTGATAGTATTCATGGTTGTATTTTTCTTAGTAGGAAATGAAAACGCAATAGTATCAATGTCCACCCATTGCATTGCTAAGTTGCATTTCCACTTTCCTTCCCAACAATCTCAAAACAATTTTGCATCATTGCATGCTCCTTTCTTGAAGGGCACCCACCACTGAAAATGCATCATTTGATAATACTCATCATTCGCATCCTTGACCACATCATTATGCACTCTTCCCATCCATACCAAATACACTTTAGGTTTAGATGGACGTGCAAAAAGAAAATCCCCTTCATGTAAATCCTAATAAAAGGAATGTAAGCTATTGTATTCAAGGACGACTTCATGTTTTTAGGCCCACAATACGGAGGGATAACTAGACTTTCAATATCATCAAAAATAAGAATAGATGGAATAAAAAATCTCACATGATTAACTTTCTAATTACTAATTGACCAAAAGCCCTTTAACAATATAAAACTTTATCAAGGAATTGGTTTTAACAAGCATTCTAAAATACCCAAGCCCAATATTCAATATATGGTTTCATGACTCTTGTGTATATCTCATCTTTCAAAATATTGAGCTTCCAAAATTCTAAGTATTTTGAGATTCCACTATTGATGATTTTTTCTTTCTCTACTAACTTTGAAACATCATTCCCCCAAATAGGATAAAAAGGAACAAGTTTTGGAATTCCATTAAAAAACTTGGGGCAACCTTGATCATCAGACTTCCACAATCAAATTGTAGGGCCATCTTTGGGGCTCCATATTGAATCTGTTAGAGACGCCTTGTATTGCATCATCGGCCACCCAAAAGAATCCACAAAAAATTGAAAAGCATGCGTGTCTATGTGTCCAACCAAAACCTCAAATCCATCTTTCAAATATCCTTGAACCCAAGATTTGAAATCGAGAATTTCTTAAATCAATTGGGGAATGAATGGGCATTCTTGTGAAACCATAAATGCTTTGATCAAATCTGCTAACACATAGTTATTATGTTCTTTCAATTTTTTTAACAAGTAGCCAAAATTTTCGTCAATGTCCTCATGTGTATGACCAACAACAAGAAATCCCAACTGGACCTCTTCAAAGACCTCCTTCATTATTAATAATGACAAAAAAACAAGCAAGTGCTGATTTTTATTGTCCTTCACACAATTATCCATTTGAAGCAATAACTTTTTGGGCAATGGTTTTGCACCAACAACTTGTTCAAGCACCTTCAATGCCTTCATACATTGTGAACTCCCTTGCATTAGCTACTCAAAGAATTCATTTTGTAGCTCATGATCGAACATCCTTTTTGACTCACGAATAGGTTCTTCTCCAAAGTTCGTAGTAGACACAAAAGGGAAATCAAACTAGTACTGCGGTCCAAAGCACTAAGGTCATTGGGCCATAATTCATTTGAGTATTGAACAAATACCAAGCATCACCATGCCCATGAACAATAATTCCAATTAGCATTATTAACAATTGACCTAGCCCAACAACCATTTTATTTTTCACTTGCAACCTTGGTAAAATAGTCTTTGAATGATCCATCTTATCATGAATGATACACAAAAACTCCTTTGATTGAATGGATTTTGCATTCCAACTATGGTAAAAACGTCTACATGATTCTTGATGTTTATTATGCATTTTTTATTTCAATTCATTCGCCTTGGCACTAGCACTATTTTTTCCAACTTTGGATAGTAGGTCTTTCAATTATTTGCATATAGTGCATTTTGCAAAGGTTGAACCTCTTTTTTGCACATCAACATTTAAATGGTATTTTCTCCTCAACTAGCTCATAATAGATTGAAATACCTCATCAATATTTAACTCTTTACTAATTTGCAATATCACATCGAAAAAAAAGAGTTTAGATGAAATACCCTATTTGCATTAACAAAACAAGCAAAAGAATGACACAAATAATTTTATAAACATAACAAGGATGCAAAATTTGGCCCCACCTCATTGCTCCTTTCTCAAATACTTTTCCAAGTGCTAGGAATTAAAAGCCAAACATCATGTCTACCATTCCCAATTCCCTTCATTTGGAGTGGCACTACATCAATGCATTAATTAATCAACAACTGGACATCATTTTTAGCCTACCTAGTGTTACTCATTGTTTTTTCATTCTAGCATTTGCATGTGACCTTTGCCTTGTCCCACATTTGTTATCTATTTTGTAAGATAGGTATAAAGATCGTGAAATCCTAACAATCTTATACCATGTTGCCTTACAAATTTCAACATCCTGTATTAACAAACCTCTACTTCTTTACTCCAACTCTCTGGCGCAATCTTCTAGGAATATGTGTTCTTCTATCAACAAATGACAAGTTCCAAAACTCTTGTAGCACAATTGACGTCTTCTCATGAATGAAATATTATCAACAATTGAAAGAGCAATAACTATTTGAATTCATAACATAAACTAACTCACTATTTAAAAGTAGATCAATGCTTAAAATGGAAGCCTCATGTTTTGATTCCCTTTGTTTTCTCTTCAAAAAAGTGTAATTTTTTTTCTTCACACCTACAACTCCTTTTTCATCCTCTTTTGACACATGATGTTTGTCATATGCAACAAGCAATGATGATAAATAATGACCATCAAGAATCGTTCATAACAAAGGCCACCTCCATATTGGCATTATTTGTAATCAATCCTTTGGATACTTCAAAATTGTGACCCCAATGTCAATTTCACCAAGATCATCATCCAAAATAGGCTCCCTTGGGTCACAGGCGACAATCCTCCCTTCAACAATAGTCTCTCCAACATGATTCACCAACTCACACTTTCTCCCCCACCATTCCATTCTTTTCATACAAAGAACATTCTTCATTCCCTCTTGGGGTGCAGTCATACTAACATGTACCAAAAACAATCATAACCACTATTTAATTTTTTGAACTTTGGATTATTAAAATAAAATAAAAATAATAATAAATAGAATCATTTTTTATAAAATGTTATTGTGAATACATTATGTGCATATCATAAAAATTTGGAATGAATCTAATGAATGAAAAATATGTATAAGGACTTTGAATCTCTTGTAACCACTATTTAAAAGTTGCATAAAAGTAGCTTAAAAGTAGCTTAAAAGTAGTTTTGACACAAAAAACATAGTTTGAATTTTTTTTTAATGACATATTTTTGGATTTTAAAAAATATACACCTTAACATAATAGTATTAATAAAATTGTAAAAAAAATAATTTTGTAAAAAAGATGTATTAAAAAAAAATTCTAAAATTCTAAGAATAAAGCAATGGTCTAAAGGCACACATGTGGCTCCTAATAACGTGGTTGGACCCCTTGCATATCTTCTTCACTTCTAACACTTGTTGATGGACCACCTTCCTCCATACCTTCAAAATTCTAGCATTCTCCTCTAAACAAACCTCCCAAGCCCCCTCCATGTGCACCCCATTTGTAAAGGAAAATATTTTAGCATTTTCTTTTGAACTAACCTCTCAAACCTCTTCCATGGGTGTTACATTTATAAATATTTCCTCCTTGAACAACCTCGTGTGATCTTCCACAATAAACATTGACCGTCAATGACAACCCAACCATGATACATTTTTCACTGGCCAAAAGCAATCTAATCCATAGAATCTCCAACAAATATTCCACAAGGATTTGGAAACAATAACTTCAAATTTTGGAACTGTTGGAAAAGAAATTCCACAACCATCACAATATATGTCTCAAGTCTGTTGAAACTATGTATAATAGTCAAATCAATTTGTTTGTATCTCCCACAACCAACACAAATTCGTTGTCCATCACTTCTCAAATACCACAAATCAATCAGATCTCCACCCTTCAAAAGAAAAGTCCCCATCCTTACGTATTCACATCTCACATTTAGGTGAACCAGAATGATTCATCCAACTCAAAAACCTTCAATATTTTCTAGCACATAAACATCTTGGAATCAAAATAAAAACTAATTTCAAAGAAAAAAAAAACAATTGGTGTAAACAACTTGTAGTCCAAATAGAAAGATAATCTGTCTAGTTTTTTGGGCAAATAAACATGCAAAAAGAAGAAGAATCATAACCCTAATTGATATAGTTGGTAGAAGAGAGAATGAAAAGACATGGTAGTAAGTGTAATCCTCCATTGACATGCCTGATTGCATGTTATCTTAATTAGATTAATGATGGGTTCAACTACCTTAATAATTGAAAAATAATTGAGCAATAATTTCACCTACATTGCAAACCAACAGTTTCATTAAATGTTTTTTGCCACTACTTGACATTATATTTCTCCTACCAAGGTACCTAACATTTACACGTCAATGCAACCTAAAAGAATCCTTAAATATGAAGTTGGAAATAACAACACATGGACCTTGCCACCAAAGTACTTGTGTACTTGTATTCTGTGTGTATCAATGCAAATCTATTTGCACATCTGTGAATAGAACATTCACCACATGGTTAAAACCAACCCTAAAAGTGGATCATATATATATATAATATGTAACATATCATGTATGGATACACATGTGTCACATATGGATGCATGTATTAGAATTTACATAGGTAAATGTATATGTAAATTTAAAAATGTAACATATACCACATGGATAATTTACATGTATGACATCAAAATATGATGGACGTTTGAAGGTATCATCCCATCCATATATTGACTTGGAGATTTAATTAGACATACATGTATCAAACAAGTGGACAATATGGATGTTAATGGATTTCATCCATACAATAGTAGAACAACCAAATGGGTAGATGCAAGGTTGAGTGGCTCACTTTTGTGACATAGTGACATTTTTTTCCTGGGCACCTTTTGTTCAAATGTGCATGGTAATGAATATATCTATATACAAAATAATTGGCAATTGAATTCAAACTAACAACTTCATTATGAACACATCCATCTAGTTATTTTTTGAAAAAAATTCATCAACTAATAGTAATCGACTTTTAAAGTTCGAAAATAGGGACTCATTAATTGGATTCAAAATTAGAATATGCAAAACTTTGTATTGATTTCCATTCTAAATGTGTTATAACGGCTCAATATAGGTTATAATATGAGATGAGAAACTCAGATCACGAATCCTTCCCATGAAAATCTTAACCAAATGATAGTTATGGACTTTTCAATGGTTAGAATTGGACCATATTTTCATAAGTCCATAGAAGGTGCAATTTGAACTATTTTTCAATTTTTTTCCTTCACAATAGAATGTTTCCACAAAATCTACATGGGGCACTATTAATATCGACTCCTACACTCCATGACATATGCTTGACCAATAAAATAAGAGCAAATTGCCAGCTCATCATTAAGCCAATGTTGTTTTTGGACTTTTATTGAGTTCAAAACTTGCCAATAGTGAAACATTTAATCTTGCATCCACCCAAATATAAATATTGACCTAAAAGGGATATTATATGCATTGGAAATGATATGAATGTGACACAATTTTTGAATTACCTTTAATTAGTAAAATGAATGAAATGACTACAATAATACATAATTTGTTTACTTTAACACGTTAATTAACTTTAATTAAATTTCTAGTACTAAGATTACCGTTCCCTTGTGTATAGTTGGGAATGAAAATCAAGCAGCTCCCATTCTTTAAATGAGAAGGAAAATCGGGCGATTACCTACTTCTCTTGCCCTTTATTTTTGGTGGAAGGATAATCTAACGGCAGTCAGATTCTCCTTCACTGTCTTAACAAGGAATCAAAATTGGGTAACCACTTGATTCTCCTTCCTTGTTTTTGTGGTGTAAAGGTTTAGCATGTTTTGTGAATTATGAGGGCACCTAATTCTTCATTGTTTCCATGAACTTGTATTCGAACAGAATTTTAAATAAACTTTGATTAACTCAATTTTCTTTTTGATTCCAAGATGTTTATGCATTGGAAAATATTGAAGGTCGTTGGTGTTTTTGAGTTGGACGAATTGTTCTGCTTCACTTAAATGTGAGATGTGAATATCGTAATGAAGGATGGGGACTCTACTTTTGAAAGGTGGAGATTTGATTGATTTGTGGTATTCAATAAGTGACAGGGAATGAATTTTGTGTTGGTTGTGGGAGATGCAAATAAGCCAACTTGAATATTGTACATGGTTCTAGCAGACCTAAAAATTGTATTTGATGGTTGTGGAATTTATTTTCCAACGGTTTTAATATCTAAGGTTATTGTTTCCAAATCCTTATGGAATATTTGTTGGAAATTTTGTGCAATTAAATTACTTTTGGCCAGTGAAAGATGTATCACAATAGGGTTGTCGTTGGTAATTGATGTCTGTTTTGAAAGATCACACTGGGTTGTTAAGGGAGGAAAAATTTACAAATGCAATACCCATGGAGGAAGCTCAAGAGGTTAATTTAGAAGAGAACGCTATAAGTTTTTCCTTTACAAATGGGGCGCACATTGAAAAGGCTCGAGAGGCTAGTTCAAAGGAGAACATTAAAATTCCTTAGGGTATGGAGGAGGGTGGTCCGTCAACAAGTGTAAAAGGTGAAA
>Ga0209611_10006035_pt1 | contig 20064 bp, 17 predicted proteins | sample S1TSphgellanicum_3_FD_187693 | JGI IMG/M metagenome (GOLD analysis project Ga0209611, IMG submission 187693) | Host-associated microbial communities from peat moss isolated from Minnesota, USA - S1T2_Fc - Sphagnum magellanicum MG (SPAdes) (version 2) | ecosystem: Host-associated > Plants > Peat...
TGCCGTCGACGGTTCGGCGCACGGAGATGTGGGCGATGTCCGCATCCGCGTTGAAGCCGCTGGCCAGCGCGATTGCGCCGAGCAGGTCGAGACCGCCTTCCGGGGGAATCTTCACTTTGCCTGGCTTCTGCACCTCGCCGAGGATTGTCACCCACTGCCGGTTGTAGTGGACGGTGATGCTGTCGCCCGATTCCAGGAGGACCGGCTTGACCGACGAGTTCTGCGCCAGTTCGGTGGCGTTGACCGTGATGATCATGTCCCTGCCGCCGACGTTGCGGCGGATGTCGATGTGCGTCGGGTCGGCATCGGGCGTGTAGCCGCTGGCTTGCGCCAGCGCGCTGAGCACATCCAGGGTGCCTTCCTTCGGCAAGTCGACGCGGCCCGGCTTTTGCACCTCGCCCAGCACCGTCACCCATGCCTTCTGGTAGGTGGGGATGGTGACCGCGTCGCCCGGCTGCACCATGAAGGGTTTCGTGGTCGAGTTGTGCGACATCTCGGTGACGTTGAAGTTCATCACCTGCTCCGAGCCGTTGACGATGCGGCGCACGGCCACGTGCTCCATGTCCGCGTCGGTCGTGTAGCCGCCGGCCAGCGCGATGGCGCCGAGCAGGTCGAGGCCGCCGTTGTTGGGCATCTCCACGTTGCCCGGCTTCTGCACCTGGCCGAGAACGGTGACGTAGGCCTTGGAGTATTCGATCACGGCGACCGTGACGTGCGGGTTGACGATGTAATCCTTGTCGAGCATCGCCCGGATCTCTTCCTCCGTCTGCGAGATCGTCTTGCCCGCCACCTGCACGCTGCCGATGAGCGGAAAGGTGATGGACCCGGACTTGGTGATGCGCGTCTCCGTCGTAAGGTCGCTCTCCTGAAAAACGGTGATCCGGATCAGGTCATCGTTGTGAAGGATGTTGTTGCCGTTCGTGGTTGGCGGTGCCGAGCCATCCGCGGGTGCGGGCGGCGAGGAGGGATCGGGCGATGTCGTGCCGCTCGTGGGCGAAAGGGGCGCCTGAGCGACCGAGTCCCGGACATCCTGCCCGTAAATCGGCAACACCAATAAGGCTGCCAGCGCCAAAGTCGCGAGCCCTGGGACCCCGGATCGGAACGCAGCGTGAGAACCCATGGTCATGGCATTTATTTGAGGCAGATTAATATGATACCTCAACACACAACGTTAGGTGATTATCCCCGAAAGAAAAAGCGTGAATGTACAAAGCCCTGGGATCTCTGCAGTAACTGACGGACTTCAAATTTCATGAGCCTGCCATCCAATTCCGACGGATCGTTGCGAACTGGAATTGGGGCTGCGGTCAGCGTCTGTGAAGGGCGAGTGGTTTAACAAGGAGTCTTGGATTTTGTTTCGAAACCCGACGCTGAATGTGAGGTTACCAGATTCCTACCGCCGCGAGGGCAACCAGCCTAACTGGAGCAATAGCTTGAACGCCAAATACATGACCACCGCGACCACGACTCCAAGCATGAAGCCTTCCTCGGCTAGATTGGTTGCGACGCGGAACGTCCAGGTGCTCGTCGTCCCGGCTGCGAGGTCTTGCAGGTAGAGAGCGACCGGCACGCCGAGCGCGCCGAGGATTGCCGTGGATAAAAAGAGGTAGCCGGCCCATTTCAGGTTCAGCTTTTCCTCGTAAAAGGCCTGGTCTTTCTTCGAGAGTGCCATGGCCCGGTAGTCTAGGCGATTCGGCCCGGCCCGACAAGAACCTTGGCGCATTCCCTGCTCGACCTCGCGCTGCACCGTGGCTATTGAAAACGAGGTGACTGATCGCCCTCATGCCGACGCCCTTGTGCGCCCGGCCTGGTTTGTCGCCAGCGATATCGACGGCTTCTTCGGCCTCTTCGTCGACAACCTCTGCCAGCTCATGGTCGTTGTCGGCCTGTGCCCGGTGATCACGGGCCTGCCTGAGTCCTTCGTCGTCAGCCGCATCCTGCCCGGCATCGCGATCTCGCTCGTCGCGGGCAACCTCTTCTATGCGTGGCAGGCCATCCGTCTCTCACGCCAGACCGGCAGGCCCGTCACCGCGCTGCCTTTTGGCGTCAACACCGTAAGCCTTTTCGCCTTCATCCTGTTCATCATGGGACCGGTCTGGCGCGAGACCCACGATGCGGTCCTGACCTGGCGCGTTTCGCTCGTGGCCGGGTTGATCGGTGGGCTCGTGGAAATCGCCGCCTCCTTCTGCGGCGGATGGATCCGCAAGCACACGCCCCGTGCCGCGTTGCTCTCCGCGCTGGCGGGAATCGGCATCACTTTCATCGCGATGGGCTTCATCCTGCAGATCTTCTCCTCGCCGCTCGTCGCCGTGTTTCCCGCGATGCTCGTGCTCATCGGTTATGGCGGACGCGTGCGCTGGCCGCTCGGCCTGCCCACCGGCTTCGTCGCCATCGTCGCTGGCACCGCCGTCGCGTGGATGCTCCGCGGTCTGCAAATGGCTCCCACGCCGCCGTGGCCGGCCGCCTTTCATCTCGGCTTCTACCCGCCCGTCCCTATCAAGCACGAATTTACCGGCCTGATCACCGACCACCGCGTCTGGGCTTACGCTGCCGTTTTCGTGCCGATGGCCGTGCTCAACGTCGTCGGCTCCATGCTCAACCTCGAAAGCGCCGAGGCGGCCGGCGACAGGTTCGACACCCGCTCCTCGCTCCTCGTCAACGGCGTCAGCGCCGTCGTTGGCGTTTTCCTCGGCAACCCCTTCGCCCCCACCATCTACATCGGCCATCCGGGCTGGAAAGCGCTCGGCGCCCGCTCCGGCTACTCCGTGCTCAACGCCGTTGCCGTCACCGCCATCTGCCTGACCGGCGCTGTGCCGTTCATCTTATGGTATCTGCCGATCGAAGCGGCGCTCGGCATCCTGCTCTGGATCGGCCTCATCATCATGGCGCAGGCATTCCAGGAAGTGACCGTCGCGCACGCGCCCGCCGTCGCCTTCGGTTTCATTCCCGCGCTCGCCGCCTGGGCGCTCCTGCTCATTCAAACGACGCTTGGCATCGCCGCGCCCGGCTACACGCTGCATCAGGCCGCGGACCACTTCGCGCCGCAGATCTACTTCAACGGTCTGCTCAGCCTCGGTCAGCAACAGGGCTTCATCCTGCTCTCGATTCTCTTCAGCGCGATCATGGCCCACGTCATCGACCGCAACTGGCGCGCCGCGGCCATCTGGTGCGTCATCGCTTCCGTTCTCTCCGCCTGCGGCATCGTCCACGGCTACGTTTTCACGCCGACCGGCGACGTGGAGCCTGCGTTGTTCCACCTGACCGGCTTCGGACAAACCACGCCCTCCGGCCTCGACTTCGCATTCGTCTACGCCGTCATCGCCGCGCTCCTCTTTGCCATGCACGCCCTGCGTCCCGGCGAAGTGAAATCCTAAAAGGTGGGACGCGACTCCGCTGGCGTCCGTGACTAATCGATCAACGCCTTCTTGATCGGCGCCAAAATCCGGTCAACCACGGGCTGCAACTGCGACTCCTCGCGCGTCTCCACCAGCAGCCGGATCTTCGGTTCCGTGCCCGAGTAGCGCAGGAGCACACGCCCCTTGTCGCCCAGGTCCTTCTCGACCTGCTTCACTGCGTCGGTCACCTCCGGCAACTGCTCCAGCGGAATCTTCTCGCGCACTTTCAGGTTCACCAGCAACTGCGGGTATTTGCGCATGCCCTGCCGCAGCTTGCTCAGCAGTTCGCCGTTGTCCTGCATGATGCGCAGCAACTCCAGCGCCGTCACCAGCCCGTCGCCCGTCGAGTTGATGTCCTTCAGGATCACGTGGCCCGACTGCTCGCCGCCGACGTTCAGGTCATTCTTCAACATCATCTCGAGCACGTACCGGTCGCCCACGCCCGCGCGCAAAATCTTGCCGCCCGCCGCGGCGAAGCATTCATCAAGGCCGAGATTGCTCATCACCGTCGCCACGAGCGTGTTCTTCGCCAGCTTCCCACGCTTGAGCATCGAGAGCCCGATCACCGCCAGCACCTCATCGCCATCGAGCAGGTCGCCCTTTTCGTCGCAGCAAATCAGCCGGTCGGCGTCACCGTCGTGAGCCAGCCCCAGGTGAGCGCTGTTTTCCCGGACCGCCTTCTGCATCCCCTCGGGATGCGTGCTGCCGCAACCCGCGTTGATGTTCACGCCGTTCGGCTGCACGTTGAGCGGAATCACCTCCGCGCCAAGACCGCGCAAAACCCGCGGCGTTGTCTCGAAAGCGGCGCCGTTTCCCGCATCGACCACGATCTTCACGCCGCGCAGATCCACCCGGCCCGGTGAGCCGAGCGTGTACCGGCCCAGCATCAGGCCGGTGTAGCGCGCCACCGGATGGGCCAGCGCCTCGACGCGGCCGATCTTGCCGCCCGTCACGCCCTTGCCGCGCAGCTCGTCGCTGAGTATCAGTTTCTCCAGCTCGTCCTCCAGCGCGTCATCGCACTTGAGCCCCTGCGCGTTGAAAATTTTGAGCCCGTTGTCCTCATACGGATTGTGCGAGGCGCTGATGACGATACCCGCGCTCTCCTTGTTTTGCCGCGTCAGGTAGGCGATCGCCGGCGTCGGTAAAATGCCGAGCAGCCCGACGTCGACGCCCATCGCCGCAATGCCCGCCGAGACCGCGCTTTCCAGCATCGGCCCGGAAATCCGCGTGTCGCGCCCGATGAGGATACGCTTGCCCGGCTGGCCAAATTTCGCCGCCACGGCGCGGCCGAAAGCCACGGCCCCTTCCAGAGTCAACGGCCCGGTGTTCGCGCAGCCGCGAATGCCGTCCGTCCCAAAAAGCCGCGATTGCGCGCCCATGTTATTTTGCCGTGTTGGCCGGAGGATTGTTAATCGCAACCAGCTCGATTTCGAAAATCAACGTCGCGTTCGGCGGGATCACGTCGCCCCGCCCCTCCTGGCCGTATGCGAGCTGCGGCGGGATAATCAGCTTGCGCTTGCCGCCCACTTTCATCGTCGAGACGCCCTCCGTCCAGCCCGGGATCAAGTCGGTCAGGCCCTGCTCGTAGTTCATCGTGGGCCCCATCTCGGGATGGTCCGCCGAGGAGTCGAACTTCGTTCCGTCCATCAGTTTGCCCAGGTATTTCACCGCGACGTGGTCGCCCTGCTTCACCGCCGCCCCCGTGCCCTCGACGAGGTCCACGTACTTTAAGCCGGACGGCGTTGTGATGATCGGTTTCCCCGACTCCTTGTCAATTTCCACATTCGGTGCGGCAGCGGTCGGCGCATTGGTCGCGGGGGCTTTGGCTGTCGGCGCGTTCGTGACCGGCGCCTTCGGGGCCGGTGCCGCGTTCGTTGTCGCGGGCGCGGCCTTCGCAGCCACTAAAAACATTCCCAGCAAAAGTCCAATCGAGGCAGCCCTGCCAGCAGACAGCAATATCATAGAAGGGTCGAGTAAAGCGCTGCTCCTCAAAAAAAGCGAGTCCCATGGAGGGTCAGCCTCCGGCCTGACCCTGGACAGGCGCTGTGTCCTTCATCGCGGAATTCCACAGCCGCGCATACGCCCCGCCGCGCGCGAGCAGTTCCGGCCCCGTGCCGGACTCCACCACGCGTCCGTTCTCCAGCACGTGAATACCATCGACATGATGAATCGTCGCCAGCCGGTGCGTGACGATCAGCGTCGTGTACTTCAGCATCAGCGAATGCAGCGTGCCCATGATTTCCGCCTCCGTCTCGAGATCGAGCGCGCTGGTCGGCTCATCGAGCAGCAAAATCGGCGCATTCTTCAGGAACGCCCGCGCCAGGCCGATGCGCTGCTTCTGGCCGCCGCTCAGCCGCACGCCGCGCTCGCCCACTTGCGTGCCGTAACCGTGCGGCAGCTTCCTGATGAATTCATGCGCCTGCGCCGCTACTGCCGCCGCCTCGATCTCCGCCGGCGTCGCCTCGGGCCGGCCATAGGCGATGTTTTCCAGCACCGTGCCGGAAAGCAGCAGCGTGTCCTGCAGCACGACGGAAATATTCGCGCGCAGCGATTTCTTCGTCACCTCGCGCACGTCCTCACCGTCGATGCGCACCACGCCTGAGACCGGATCGTAAAAGCGCGGCACGAGCGAAAGCAGCGTCGTCTTGCCCGTGCCTGTCCCGCCGACGAGCGCCACGGTCTGACCCGGCTTCACCGCGAGCGTGATGCCGCGCAGAATTGGATGCTCCGCGTCGTAGGCAAAGGCGACATCCTCGAATGCAATCTTGCCCGTTGCGCGCGGCATCGGCTTCGCGTCCTTGCGCTCCGGCACCGAGTCCTCCGCGTCGAGGATCTCGAACACGCGCTGCATCCCCGCCGCCGCGCCTTCCAGTGCCCACGCCGTATAGCTGAGCTGCTCCAGCGGCTGATAAAGCATGGCGACGTAATTGATGAAAACGTACAGTTGCCCAACGCTCAACCGTCCCGCGAGAATGTGCAGCGTCGCAACGTAGAGCACCACGGAGAGCCCCAGGGCCATCACGCCGGAAATGGCGAGGCTGGAGACCGAGTTCGTCACCGTCAGTTTCAGGTTTGCCGCGTAACTCTGCCGCGCCTCGCGCACGAACTCGCGGACCTCGTACTCCTCCTGCCCGAAGGCATGCACGATGCGAATGCTGGTCAGTCCCTCGCTCGCGCGCGCGAGCACGTCGCTCTCCTCCTGCTGAAGTTCGCTCGACTGCTTGCGGACGCGCGCGGAAAACAGATAAATCGTGAACCAGAGCAGCGGCAAAATCAGCAGCGAAATGCCCGCCAGTTCCACGTCCATCCGGGCCATCACCGCGAAGGTCATGAGCAGCGTGATGACCGAACCGGCGATGGTGTCGAAACCGCGATTGTAGAACGTCTGCACCGCCTGCGAGTCGTAGGCCACGCGAAACGTCGAGTCGCCACTGCGCCGCCGGTCATGGAAATGCAGCGGCAGATATTGCAGGTACGAGTAAAGTTGCGTGCGCACCTGCAGCAGCGCCTTCAGGCCCACCGCGATTGAGACGTAATTGCGGGCAAAGGTCAGCAACCCGGCCAGCAGGTAAATGATCACCATCGTCACTGCGGCAAACAACGCCGCGCCACCCGGAGAAAGCGTCTTTCCCGACCAATGCACCTCGCCGTTTCGGCCTACGGTGACGACATGATCCATAACCCACTGGACGGGCCAGGGCTTGAGCAGTGAAAAGCCGATCCCAATCACCAGCAAGATCAGGCTGCCGCTGATCCGGCCCACGTAGGGACGGTAGTAGCCGAGAACGCGCCGGTAGAGATTCATGAGCCGGAAATTAAATTAGCGACGCCCGGAGACCGCCGCTACACTAAAGCGATGGACGACCTTTTCGGCGGCGGCGAAGCGGAGAGCACGGGCCGGACCGTGTCCGCGAACGCGCCGCTGGCCGCACGGTTCCGTCCGCGCGTGCTGGAAGAGTACATCGGCCAGTCGCACCTGCTGGCTCCGGGCAAGCCGTTGCGGCGGTTGATCGAGGCGGACCGGCTCCAGTCGCTGATCCTTTTTGGTCCGCCGGGTGTGGGCAAGACGTCGCTGGCGGAAGTGATCGCGCGGCGCACGGAGGCGCATTTCGAGCGGCTCAACGGCGTCGAGGGCACGGTGGCCGACCTGCGGCGCGTACTCGGCGCGGCGGTGACGCGGCTCAAGGCCAGCGGCAAGCGGACGGTGCTGTTCATCGACGAAATCCACCGCTTCAACAAGGCGCAGCAGGACGTGCTGCTGCCCGACGTCGAGGCGGGTTCTGTGAAACTAATCGGCGCGACGACGCACAATCCCTCGTTTTACGTGAACGGCCCGCTCGTCTCGCGCTCGCAGATTTTCCAGCTCGAGCCACTCACCTCTGACGATCTTTCCACGCTCATCGATTCCGCGCTGGCCGATCCCGAACGCGGCCTCGGCAAGCTCAGGATCGAACTCGCGTCTGATGCCCGCAAGCATCTCATCGCCGTCGCCGAGGGCGATGGCCGCCGCGCGCTCAACGGTCTCGAAATCGCCGCACTGACCACGCCGCCGGATGCAAAGGGAATCGTGCGCATCGACGCGGCCACCATCGAGGAATGCGTGCAGAAAAAGCGCGTGCTCTACGACAAGGACGAGGACCAGCACTACGACACCATTTCCGCCTTCATCAAAAGCGTGCGCGGCAGCGATCCCGACTCCGCGCTCTATTGGCTCGCGAAGATGATCGAGGCGGGCGAGGACCCGCGCTTCATCGCGCGGCGGCTGATCATTCTCGCCAGCGAAGACATCGGGCTGGCCGATCCGATGGGGATGGTCGTCGCGGTCTCGGCCATGCAGGCGGTCGAGTTCATCGGCATGCCCGAGGGCCAGATCACGCTGGCCAACGCCACGCTCTACCTCGCCTGCGCGGCGAAGAGCAACTCGGCGGTCATGGGCATCGGCGAGGCCCGCGCCGCCGTGCAAAAGGGCGAGCTCGTGCAGGTGCCAACGTACCTGCGCGACGCCCACTATGCCGGCGCCGAACGCCTCGGTCACGGCCAGGGCTACCAGTACAGCCACGATCACGCCGGCGGCATCGCCCCGCAGCGCTACGGCGTCGAGGCCGGCCGTTTCTTCCATCCCACCGACTTCGGCTACGAAGCCAAAATCAAGGCCCGCCTCGCCGAGTGGGAAAAGCTGCGCGCGGGCGCAGACAAAAGAAAGGCATGAGCCTTTCAGGCGAGCTGCAGTCCATAAGGGACGAACCTGACAAAATCCTTACGGTTGTCTGTCGCCAAGGGCACGCGGGCGCAAATGGCCGTTGCCGCGATGAAGCAATCGGGCGTACTTCCCCGCCGCCGCCCGGTCCGATTGAAAAGCTCCGCGGCTACCGCGGCCTCGGCAACATCAAAGGGAACAATCCTGCCTTCGAGCATTCCCCTGGCGTTTTGGATATCGCTGTTCGGTACCGGGCCGTTGAGAAATTCGCTCCATGCAACCGCGCTGGCTGCGAATTGCTCGCCTGCTTGCAACCATGCCAACAGGCGTGGTTGCAATGGAGAACGCGCCATGGGCAGCGCGACCAGGCAATTCGTGTCCAAATGAATCATTTCCGTGGACTGCGCCAAGCCCGGCGCTCACGGCGCACTTCACGCATGAATTTCTCCGCAGCGGCGGGCGAAATTCCCGTGCCCTCCCGCTGGATGCGCTCAAGAATTTCGAGAGGCGTCTCTTTCCGGGGAATAGCCTTGGCGTCCAGGCTTTCAACGGCGCGGCGGATCACCTCGGACTTGGGAATTCCCCAAGCGGTGGCAAGTTCCTGCACCCGATCCACCGTCTGGGGCTTCAGGGAATAGGTAACTTTGCTGGTGGTTACGGCCATACCATACTTATGGCCATACTCCTTGGAAAGTCAACCGATCAGAGCTTCCGGAACGTCGCGATGTAGGCGTAACGTCCCGCGACCGGCTTCACGATGAGGGAGCCGACGCCCTTGGCGTCGAGCTCCTGCAGGTACTCGAGCAGCTCGGGACGGAAGTGGACGTGAAAGAGGTTCAGCCAGCGCTGCAGACCCGCGCGGAACGGACCGGGCCATTTCCCTTGGTCCCAGAAATCGACGACGTACATCACGCCGCTGCGCTTGACGCTGCGCAAGGCCGCGTCGATGGCCTCGCGGAAGGGCGGGATCATCGAGAGCGAGTAGGAAAAGAAGGCGGCGTCGAACGGCGCATCGAGGCCGAAGGTCTTCGCGTAGTCGAGCTGCTCGGCGAAGCAGTGCGTGAGCGTGATGCGGTCCTGCAGCCGGCGCGCCTTCACTTTCTGCGCGGCGGTCGCGAGCATTTCCGTGGAAACGTCGAGGCCATAGCAGCGCACGTCGCGCCGCATGCGCGCGAGCTTGATCAGGTTGCGCGCCGTGCCGCAGCCGATCTCGATCACGCGGTCGTCCGGCTGCAGTTCCATCTCGCGCAGCAGGCGGTCGCGGCCGAGCAGATAGTACTTGCGGGAGAAATCGTAGACGTGCCGCGTCCAGCGGTACATCCTGTCCATTTCTTCGGTCGTGGCCATGGCTCAAATATCCTGCTCGTTAAGCTCGGCGATTTTCATCTGCGACTTGAGCAGTCCAATCTTGAGCGGACTGTTGCCGTGAATGGGAATGACGATCCGTTCGCGGCAGCCGGCTTTAGTAAAAACGTGGTGGCTGCCTTTGATTCGAGCCAATTGCCACCCTTTTTTCTGTATGGCTTTCGCGAGTTCCTTGCCGCTGACTTGCTTCAAACCGCAAGCTCCAGAATCTGGTCTCCCGCGGTTACTGGCTCCTCTGGCGAACCAGCCTCCAGCCATGCTTCCACGGCCTCACGAAGATTAGCGCGTATCTCGTCCAGGGTTTCACCCTCGGTGGCGCAGCCTGGTAGAGAGGGAACCTCCGCCCAAAATCCGCCCTCTTCGGCGCGGTGAACAATGGCTCGCAATGTCATGGTTGAAACATAGCGAAAACACCTGACAACAAAAGGGCAAAGCTTTGCTCAGGCGGCCTTTTCCGCGGGCAGCACGCCGTAACCGGAAAGAATCTTGATGGCCAGTTGCCGGTGATTCGGCGCGAGCCAGACGGCGGAATGAATTCCTGCCTCGTTCACGTGCAGGGTCAACAGAGGCCAGCCTCGCTCGACGTTGCGCCGATCGAACTCGTCGAACTGTTCGTGCGTGCGGCCGCTGCGGATTTCGCAGCCCCACCCCTCGGGTGCGTGCCAGAAGAGATAGCGGCCCCGGCCCTCCCTGTCCGTCTCCGCGTAGAGCGCGAGGAGGCCAATGTTCTTCGCGAAATCGGTCGTGGCCTGGAGCAGGTCGCGCGACATCCAGTTGGTGAGGGCGTGTTCGCGCAATTGCCCGGCATCGCCGTTGAGCAGGCGGGAGGGTATGTAGGAGGGATTCATGTTTCCGTCGGCGGTCAGACCGCCGCTAGATCACGACTCCATCACGTAGAGATGGAATCCGCCGTAAATCGCGGAGCGGTCTTCCTGCAAGAGCGCCTTGGAGAGCGTTTCCTTGTAGTCGAACTTCGCCTTGAGTGAGGGCGGCAGCGCGGTTTCCACCGGCGAGGTGGCCGCCGCGGTGCGGAAGACGATGCGCGTGCCGGGACGGCCCACGCGGGCGATTTCCGTCCACATGTCGGCGATCTGGTCGGGGCGCATCCAGTCCTGCGAATCGAGGAAGACGAAGCGGTCGAGCGAATCGTCCGGCTGCGAGCGCATGTACTCGATCAGCGTGGTGTTGGTCACCGAGACGCGGTCGAGATTGTCGCGCAGCGTCTGGAAATGTTCCTCCTTCAGGTATTCGGGCACAGCCTGGCGAGCGGCGCGATCGTAGCTGCGGCCGAAGGCCTGCCAGCCGAAGTAATTTTCCGAGATGGGGAAGTCGCAGGCGAGGCGCTTCACGCGCTCGCGGTACATGCCGACGAGACCGCCGGGCGTCTCCGTTTCCATCGCGCTGAACTGCTGCGGCGGGATGCCGAGCGAGTAGAGCATCACCGGCATGTTGCCGGTCGCGCGTACGAACCAGTTGTCGAAGAACGGCGCCATGTCGCGCTCGAAAACTTCCTCCTGCTCCGCGCGGCTGCTGGCGGAAAGCAGGCGGGACGGGTCCCACTTGCACACGCGGGCGATGGTGTGCAGGAAGCGGATGAAGTAGCCCATCTTCGCGTAGTCGTAGAAATTCTTGGTGAAATACTTGATGCGCGGGCCAAAAAGCATCAGGCGCAGCCAGCTCCCTTTTTCCCAGAACGCGCGCGTGTCGGGCTCGAGATGGTCCGCCAGGAACGTGAAGTAATTGTAGCGGTTCAGCTCGTCATCGCCGCAGCCGAAGAAGAGGAAGAAGTCCTCGTAGCTCGGCAGGTGCTTGATGGCCGCAAGCTTGAGCTTCAGCAGGCAAAGATGGCTCCGGTTCAGGTCCACCGCCGCGATGTGCTCGGGCTTGTGGATGAGATAATTCAGCACGTTGCAGCCGCCGGAGGAGATGGTCAGCATTCGGCTCGACGGCGTCAGCGCCAGCGCCTTCAGGTCGACGCGCGGGTCCTCCCAAATCTGGTTGTAAACGAAGCTATTGAACCAAAACGTGAACAGGCGTTCGGAAATGCCCTTCGCGCTGAACGGGTGATTGTGGTGAACAGCGCTTTCCAGATAGCGGGCAGTTGTGGAGCTCATGGATAAGGTGGATGCTGTCGAAAAATTCAGAAACGAGTTGGTCGAACCTAGCGCGCCAGCGATTTCGAACAAGCTTCATATCATGCAGACACCTTAAAAATTTGGTGTCGCAAGTAAGCAGGGGGCGCGGCCCATCAGCGCTCGGCGAGAGGCACAACCTTCTTGCCCACCGGCGCGCCCGAATACTCGCTGCTGGGCCGGAAAATCTTGTTGTCCTTGAGCTGCTCGATGATGTGACCGGTCCAGCCCGACGTCCGCGCGATGGCGAAGATCGGCGTGAACAGGTCGGTCGGGATGCCGAGCGAGTAGTAAACCGTGGCCGAATAGAAATCGACGTTCGCGTTGAGGTTCTTCTCCTTCTTCACGATCGCCGCGATGCGGTCGCTCATCTCCACCCATTTGGTCTCGCCCAGTTCCTGCGTCAGCTTGGTCGCCATCGCCTTGAGATGCGGCGCGCGCGGATCCAGCACCTTATAGACGGCGTGGCCCATGCCCATGATCTTTTCCTTCTTGGCCAGCTTGTCGTGCACCCAGGCATCGACGTTATCCGGGCTGCCGATTTCCTGCAGCATATGGATGACCGCCTCGTTCGCGCCGCCGTGCAGCGGGCCCTTGAGCGAGCCGATGGCCGTCGTTACCGACGAGTAAATATCCGAAAGCGTCGAGCACGTCACCAGCGCGGAGAACGTCGAGGCGTTGAAGCCATGGTCGGCGTGCAGCACGTAGGCGAGGTCGAGCGTCTTCACCGCTTCCGGCCCCGGCGTCTCGCCGTTGATCAGGTAGAGGAAATGCGCCGCCTCGTCGAGGTCCGTGCGAACCGGCGGCAGCGACTTGCCCTGCCGCGCGCGATGGAAATAGGCGATGATCACGCCCACCTTCGCCGTCAGCGAGATGGCGCGGGGCAGAAGCTGCTCCGGCGTCTGCGGGCCCACCGGCGCGTGGTCATAAAGGCCCAGCATGGACACACCCGTGCGCAGGACGTCCATCGGGCTCGCGTCCTTGGGCGCGTTCTTCACGAAATCGACGACCGGCGCGGGCAACTCACGCGCGGCGCGCAGGTCCGCCTTCAGCTTCTCGAGCTGCGCCTTGTTCGGCAGCGCTTCATGCCAGAGGAGATAAACGACTTCCTCGTAGCTGACCCGGCCCGCCAGTTCGTTGATGTCGTAACCGGCGTAAACCAGAACGCCCTCTTCGCCCATGACATCGCTGAGACGCGTGGTGGCGGCGACGATCCCCTTCAATCCAGGCGAGGTAACGGGCATGATCTTCAAATAACAAGCCGCGTGCCACTTTGCCACTGAAAACGGCAATGACACCCCTTTTTAAGAATTCGCGCCGTGCCGCGAGGGCATCTAATAGAGAGTGAGAAGACCCGCGCGATGCGGACGGTAAATCATGCTTTTTTATAAAACCGCACGAACGCATTTTAGTTCCTCATTTTCGCCCGACTCTGTTAGACGGATGATCACGATGGGCACGGATTCGAAAAGCTGATTGTCGCCATGGCCAAACGCTTGAAACGGAAGTCCGCCGCCGTCGCCGCGCCCGCGGTTCCAACGACCGCGGAAGATCCCGCGCGTGAGCGGCTCTACTTTTGGCTCGGCGTCGCCGCCATCATCGTCGCGGTCTTCTGGGTCTACTCGCCCTCCATTGCCGGCGGCTGGCTTTGGGACGACAACTGGTACATCACCCAGCAGCCGCTCGTGCGCAATCTCGCCGGCCTCTGGAAATTCTGGTTCGCGCCCGGCAGTTGGACCGAATACTACCCGCTGCACGAAACGCTGCTCTGGGTCGAGTGGCACCTCTTCGGTGACGCCACGCTGGGCTACCACGTCGTCACCATCACGCTGCACGCGCTCAACGCCCTGCTCGTTTGGCGGTTGCTCGCGCGGCTCGGCCTGGGCAAGGCGTGGCTCGGCGGTTTTCTTTACGCCGTCCATCCCGTCGCGGTCGACTCCGTCGCGTGGATCGCCGAGACCAAGAACACGCTCTCCACGCTGCCGTGCCTCCTTGCCATGATCACATGGGTCGACTACGAGAACGTCCGCAAGCCGCGCGACTACGCGCTCGCGCTGCTCTATTTCACGCTCGCGATGCTCTGCAAAATCGCCGTCGCGCCTCTGCCGTTCGTGCTCCTGCTCCACGCCTGGTGGAAACGGCGCCGTATTGGCGCGCGTGATCTCGCCGCCGTCGCGCCCTTTCTTCTCATTGCCGTAGTCCTCACCGCCGTCGACCTCGGCGCCAGCGACGCCTATTCGCACCAGCCCGGAAACACCCCGGATCTCCTCCCGCAACTCGATCTCGCCGCGCGCATTGCTCTCTCCGGGCAATCCATCGGCGTCTACTTTGCGCACATCGTCTGGCCCGTCGGTCTGCTGCCCAATTACCCGCAGTGGACCATCGGCACGCCGTCGCCGCTCGCTTTCCTTCCTTGCCTCGTGGTCGCCGCCGTCTTCATCGTGCTCGGGCTGCGCCGCGCGAGTTGGGGCGCGGCCGCGATTCTCGGCCTCGGCTCGTTCGTCCTTTTCGTTGCGCCATTCACCGGTTTCATCGTTCCTTCCTACATGGCCTTCACCTGGGTCATGGACCACTTTCTCTACCTGGCCATCATTGGCCCCATCGGCCTCTTCATCGCCGCGCTCGATTCCATCGACAACCGCCTGCCGGCCGAATGGCGCATCGCTGTCACCGGCGCGGCCACGCTCATCGCCACACTGCTCGCCTTCGAAGCCCACAGCTACGCCGGGGCTTTCACTGACGAGGCCACGCTCTGGGGCTACACCGTCGAGCACAACCCCGGCGACTGGCTTGCGCAGGACAACGTCGGCAAGGCGCTGCTCCTGGAAAATCAGCCCGAAGATGCGGCCAATCATTTTCGCATTGCCCTGCAACTGCGGCCCGGCCGCGCGCAAACGCACCTCAACCTCGGCCGCGCGCTCGTGGCCATGAACCGCCTCGACGACGGCCTGCGCGAGTACGACACCGCGCTCGTGCTCGATCCCACCGATCCCGAAATCTACAACCAGAAAGGCGTCGCCTTCCTGCAGGCCAACCGCGCCGCGGAGGCCATGGCACCGCTCCAGCGCGCCGTCGAACTCCGTCCGCACTACGCCATCGGCCTGGAAAATCTCGGCACCGCGCTTGCGCTCACCGGCCGCCTCGGCGAAGCAGTCGAAAAGTTCCGCGCCTCACTCGACGCCAATCCCGCCGATGTCGCCACCCACATGAACCTCGGCCGCGCCCTGCACCAGCTCGGCCGCAACGCCGAGGCCGGCGACCAGTTCCGCCAGGCCCTCCAGCTCGATCCCGACAACGCCGCCGCCAAGGCCGCGCTCGCGCAGCCGTAGCGCTGACTGCAGTGGTAGCCCGCGACCTCCGGGCGCGGGGCGAGAGGCGTGATCACACCTGCAACCCGGTTTCGAATCGTCAACAAGCCCGTCGCCCGGCGGGCGATGGCTACCAAAAAACGCGCAGTATTTGCATTAAAAAACTACAATCGAATTGCGTCTTAGTAGCTCATAACGCAATACGTTCGCCTACTCGTACCGCAGCGCCTCGATCGGATCCAGCCGCGACGCCAGCACCGCCGGCCAGTAGCCGAAGCCGACGCCGACTGCGACGGAGAAGCCGCACGAGAGCGCAACGGAGACGAACGTCGGGATCATCCACACGCCCTGGAAATAGCCGACGATGAGCGTCACGACCCACCCCACGGCGATGCCGAGCAGCCCGCCAGTGAGGCAGAGCGTCACCGACTCGATGAGAAATTGCGTCTGGATATCGCGCTTGCGGGCGCCGAGCGCCTTGCGCAGACCGATCTCCCGCGTGCGCTCGGTCACCGACACCAGCATGATGTTCATGATGCCGATGCCGCCAACCACGAGCGAAATCGCCGCCACGCTCGCCAGCATGATCGAGAGCGTCGTCGTCACCGAGCTCAGCGCGTTCGCCACCGCCGTCATGTTGAAGACGCGGTAGCTGTGGTCGGTGGTGATGATGCCGGGAATATGCGGCCACTCGGTGGTGAGGTCCTGCAGTTGGTTGACGCTGGTGTCGACTACTTGTGAGCTCGTTGCGCTGGTATCGATCCAGTCGACGTACTTCTTGCCGAGCACGCGATACATCGCCGTTTCCAGCGGCACGACAATCTGGTCGTCGTTGTCATTGCCGCTGGGATCGGAGCCTTTCGCCGGCAGCACACCGATAACCTTGAACGGAATGTGGTTGATCTCGATCCACTCCCCGATGGGATTTGCCGTCCCGAAAAGATTTGCCCACACCGTCGTGCCCAGGACAGCCACGCGCGCGCGCGAGGTGCACTCCTCCATCGTGAAGAAGCGCCCGTAGGCCGGCTTGTCGAAGTAGATGTCCTGGTAGCCCGGCATCGCGCCCTGCAGGCTCGTCGCCACGTTGTTGTGGCCGTAGACCGCCTGCACCGCGCCGCGCACTTCGCCCGAGACCGCGCCGATCGTCGGCACGCGCCCGTCGATCGTGGTCGCCTCGAGCACGGTCAGGCGGCTCACCGAGCCGTGCGCCTGCTTCACGCCGCCGATGTTCTGCGGGTTTGGCGTGATGACCAGCCGGTTCGAGCCCAGGTTCGCGATCTGGCGGCTGACCGAATTCTGCGCCGCCGCGCCCAGCGCGAGCATCACGATCACCGCGCCCACGCCGATGATGATGCCCAGCGCGGACAGGCACGTGCGCAGCTTGTTCGCCCACAGGCCGCGCGCCGCCTGGTGCACGTTGAGCATGAGCAAATCCCAGTGCACGCGCCGCGTCATCTCCAGCGCCGGCGCGCCGGTGATCGGCTTCGCCACCGGCACCTGCGCCACGTGCGGATTGCGCACGTCCTCCACGACCTGCCCGTCATGCACGCGGATGGTGCGGTCCGCCGCGGCGGCGATCGACGGCTCGTGCGTGACCAACACGATGGTCAATCCCTCCGCGTGCAGCTCACGCAGGAGCGCCATGATCTCCGCGCCGCTCTTGGAATCGAGATTGCCCGTCGGCTCATCGGCCAGCACCATGCGCGGCCGGCGCACGAGCGCGCGCGCAATCGCCACGCGCTGCTGCTGGCCGCCGGAAAGTTCGTTCGGCTTATGATGGCTGCGATTGCCCAGGCCCACGCGCTCGAGCAGCCCCGCCGGGTTGGCCGAGGACGCATCACCCTTCGCGTAGATCAGCGGCAGCTCCACGTTGTCGAACGCGCTCATGCGCTTGAGCAGGTGGAACTGCTGGAAGACGAAGCCGATCGTCTCCGAGCGCAGCGCGGCCACCTCCTCGTCGTTCATCCGCGCCGTGTCCTGACCCGCGATGCGCAGCACGCCGGTGTCGGGCCGGTCGAGCAGGCCGATCATGTGCAGCAGCGTCGACTTGCCCGAGCCCGATGCGCCGATGAGCGACACGAATTCGCCCTCCTTGATCTCCAGCGACACGCCGCGCAGCGCCTGCACCGTCGTCTCGCCCATCTGGTATGTCTTCGTCACCTTCTCCAGCGTGATCATCGCGCGCGGCTCGGGCCGCGGCCGCGTCGCGGGCCGTTCCGGGGAAAGTGTGGCTTGCTCGCACATAATCTAGTGATGATGCATGTTGTTCATGCCCGACGTGAACGAAAACCCGGCGTTGTTCGCCTTCTTGATATCGAACGCGCGCCGCGCCAGCCAATCGCCCTCGACCAGCCCCGACTTCACCTCGGTCCACTCGCCGTCGGTCAGGCCCACCTCGATCTTGCGCTCCTCCAGCGGCTGGTCCGCGCCCTGGGCCACCAGCACCGTCCCCTCGGGGCTGATCGTGTTCGTCGGGATCTTCAGCACGTCGGGCCGATCGGAGATGAGGAGGAAAACATTCGCGGAAACGCCGCTGCGCACATAAGCCGGCGTGTCATCGAGATAAATGTTCACCTGGTACGTCGTCACGTTGTTCACCGTCGTCGCGTCGAAGGCGATCTCGTGCACCTTGCCGGTCAGATGCGCGTCGGGATAACTGTCGAACGTGATGTCCACCTTCTGGCCGAGCCACGCCTGGCTCAAGTCCGTCTCGTCCAGGAACGCCTCGACGATGAGATGGTCCGACATGGTGAAGACCGGCTGCGCCGTCACCACCACCTGCCCGGGCACTACTGCCGTCGAGATGATGTGGCCGTCGAGCGGCGCCACCAGCGGCGCGGGCTTGAAAATATCCTCCCAGAACTTCAGTTCCTTGCCGCCCTGCGCGCGCGCGGCATCCATCAGCGCGGCGCGCGAGGTCGAGCTGATCCAGGCCAGAATCTGCCCCTGCTTCACCGCCTCGCCGTTGGCCACCAGAATCGTGTCCATCCGGCCGGGAATCGGCGGCATGATGTTGAGCCGGTGCTCCGGCGAGACCAGCGCGCTCTCGCGCAGCGTCACGCGCATCGGCCCGCGGCCCACCTTCACGTACTCGAACTGCGGCCGCGAGGCGTAGGACGCATACGCGTACCACCCCGCCGTGCCGAAGCCGATCATCGCGACCACGATCGCCACGATCCACCGCCAATCAAAACCCGTTTTCTTCATGGAATCGCCCCCACGCCCTTCGCCTCTTCCCAGCCCGCCTCGGCGATGACCGCATTCAGCCGCGCCGAAAGCAGGCTCTGCTTTTGCGACACGAAATCGTTGGTGATCAAATTAAAATCCTCGAACGTCGTCAGGCCGTTGCGATAGTCGGCCGAGGAAATCCGGTAACGCAGCGCCGTCGCCTCCAGCAACTGCTCCTGGATGCGCACGTTGTCCTCCGCGTCGACCATCCCCTTGAACATCTGCGCCAGCGTCAGCGCCGCGTCATTCGTGCCGGAGCGCAAATTGTCCAGCGACTGCCGCAGCGACGCATTCGCCGCCTTCACGTTGAAGTAGGTCGCGCCGCCCTGGAAGAGCGGATACGATACGTTGAATCCCACCGACCAGCCGTGGTTCTTCAGCGGATACGCATTGTCGGAACGAAAGGCGTCCGCGTTCGCCGTGATCGTCGGCCACCAGCCGCTGTTCGCCACGGTCAGCCCCGCCGCCGCCGCGCTCACTTCCGCCTGCCGCTCGTAGAACAGCGGTGTCGCCTGCGCGAGCTTCGCGAAGGACGGCATGACCGGCAGGTGATCGGTCACGAGTTCCCCCTCGGCCAGCACCGGCGCGGGCAGGTCCTTGCCGATGTAGACGCTGAGCTGCACGGCGGAAAGATCGCGCGTGCGCACCGCCTCGTCCAGGCTGTAGAGCGACTGCGCGAGGTTCGCCTCGGCCAGTTTCATGTCGCCCTTGTCCTCGCTGCCGCCCTGGTAAAGCAGCCGCACCAGCCGCGCCGCGCTGCGGCGGATGTCCACGATGTCCTCGCTGATCTTGATCAGCTTCTGCGCGTAGAGCAGTTGCGCGAACGACGACTTGAGGTTGAAACTCAGCGAAGCCTTCTCGCCGTCAAGCTGCGCGAAGGCAAGATTGAGCTGCGCCTTCGCCTGGTCGATGTTGCCCTTCGTCGCGAAACCGTCGAAGACCAGTTGCGAAAGCGAAAGCTGCTCGCCGTAGGCCGTGGCGTACGAATGCGGCGCGAACAAATTCGCGCTGGCGTAGGACCGCCCCTCGTTGTAGCTCGCGGAAATTTGCGGATAGAGCGCCGAGTAAGCGCCCATGTGCACCGCATCGCTGTTGAGCACCTGCTCGCGCGCCGATTGCAGGTCCGGGTTGTTCTGCGTGGCCAGGCGCACGCAGTCGCTCCATGTCAGCGTCGTCGCGGGAATTTCTTCTTCCGGATTCGCGCCCGCGCTTTCGAGCACCGGGCCCGTCGGCGTTGCAGCGGAGTCTTGATCGTTCGAGTCCGGGACGGTATCCGCCGTCAGGGACAACAGTCCCCCGCAGCTCAACGTCAGTGTCATCGCCATCATGCGCCAAATCATCGTCTTATCCGAAGCCCAGGAGTCCCTTTCCAGACCAGGCCCGGAAGGATATCACAGCCAGTAGTTAAAGCAGCCATCGGGCGAAAAGTTGCAGGTGAC
>Ga0209611_10006038_pt1 | contig 20055 bp, 14 predicted proteins | sample S1TSphgellanicum_3_FD_187693 | JGI IMG/M metagenome (GOLD analysis project Ga0209611, IMG submission 187693) | Host-associated microbial communities from peat moss isolated from Minnesota, USA - S1T2_Fc - Sphagnum magellanicum MG (SPAdes) (version 2) | ecosystem: Host-associated > Plants > Peat...
CCCCCCCCGAAGACACACAGCCTGCTTCCCACACGTTTGACGCAAGGGGAAACCCTAGATAGGTAGTTCATGAAGATAGATAAACTGGAAAAGAAAAACCGGCAAACAATAAACTACTTACCAGATGCCCCAAAAAAACAAGATAGAGAAAGAAAGAAGCATCACAAGAACCGTCCTCACTCAGCATCACGGAAGAAAGCGACATCAACAACAAGAACCACAGAACTCAGGAACCGACACATGTGGAAGAAACATGCACAGACAGAAAGGGCATCAAGAAACGCAGAAATGTTTTTATAAAAAAAAAGAAAATAAGACAATAACATACCATGCTTCAAACTGCGAGTACAAGTCCGGCGAGAGAACGAGAAGGCCAAAAGAAAAAAAAACGATTGCAGCGAAATGTGCGAAGCACCGGAGTCGAAGAAGAGGAAAAAGAGCGGCTGCGCGTTGCCGAGAGTTGTCGAGAGCAAAGAGAAACGAGAGCGCTGGCGTGCCAGCGTCTACAAAGAGAACACACGAACATACTAATTACTAGGGTTAAGGAACCAAACAACTTACTAACTATTACGATTAGTGACTCTCTAATTAATTACGCCCACTAATAATTACCCTACTATGACTAGGTAACTTAATTCAAAACTCAAAATACACATCATATACGTATATATTTATGTATGTATTGTGACATAAATACTTTTTTTTAAATGATTTTTCCTTTCTTAATAATCACCTCCTTTTTTCCCCTACCAATGTAGATGGAATACAAATGTGTTATTGGGCCTTTTCATGTCCATGTTATTTAGAAAATATCAAATTTAAAATTGGCATAAATGATGATGAACTATTAAAAACCATATGGGAACATAAAACGAGGGGAATAAAAGGGGGGTAGAGGAGGAGGCAAATTTTTGTGTTAACCTTGCAAAACTTTATTAAAACACTACGCAAATCTAGAAAATGTACAAGTGAAAAAGAAAAAATGAAAAGGATTAATTTAAAAGACGTGAAACTAACATAAACTAGATGTTAAAATCTCTTTGTCTCAACAATTGACCTCTTGTAGGAGGTCAATTATGGTGATGGGGGTTGCATCTTGAAGGGGTGGAAGTTGGGAACTAGTTAAATCTACCCTTACTATTCGACTTAAGATGGAAGATGTTTGCATCTTTTGTAATGTAATTGAGATTTTTGGGCCCTACCCCCATAGGGTAGCACATTGGATCCAACTTTTGGAAGTTTTACCTTATTAAAACTGATTTGACATTAGGTGAACCAATTTCTTTGATGAAAATGTTTAAACTTTTTAAATTGAAACGAATTTTTTTGGTGTTTAAAGTGTGGACACAGTAGGTAGATGTACATCTTATCTATTGTCAAGGCTAGCGTGTTTTATGATGCCTTGTTTGACAAATAACAGTAACCAAGACATAAAGAAGAAGGCCTTCTAACCCTTTAAAGTTCCACACTACATTGGCACAATCATGTAAAAACACATCAATTTGTTTGTCTAAACATCCAAACACCTCAATTGCCAAAAGGAGGAAATAATAAGTGGGGTGTCGATCATGATAGCTCTTTTTTTTGGCTTGAATTACTTCGAAGGCAGCAAATCCTCAAGTTGTGCAAGATCAATGAAGTAAATCCGCTTGTGTTGGATCGACAATAACAACATTGGCTAGGGTGCAAATTCCATCTTTAATGAGCATAATGTTAACTCGTCAACAAAAGGAATGGAACATGGTTGAAGAAAGTGCATGTAGTTGTTCTCGTCCAACATGGAAGTTGGCATCTCATGCAATGATAGCAAAAGTGTCATGAACTACATCATAGGTGCTTGTGCACTCATTGCCATGGGCGCAATGTAAAGGTGGACACATGTAGCATTCATGGGATGTGTGCACACGTATCAAAGGATACTTACAATTGAAGGATGTGGTAATCCAAGTCACATTTAAAATGTTGTGGAAAAGGATGGGGAAGATGATCAAAGGCTAGGCCAAGTGCTTACCTCAAGGCTGGAACATGATAAGATTCAAGCACAATGCATCCCAAATATCTTGTCAAAAAGCATGTTGAAAAAGGTATGATGGTGCAAACGTTCCGAAATGGAATCTTAAAATCAAACCATTTGTTGCCCAATGAATTGTTCAAAGGGAGGAAAATACACCTTTGTTGGGGGTAATAGAAGATCGCAAGCCGCCTTAAGTTGTTATTGGTAAGGGAAAATGTTATTGTGAACTCATGTTAAAGCTTCGAGAAAGAATGGATGTTGATCGACCATAAACTAACACAGCTATGATGGAAGCTTCAAAGGCCTAGCTCTTTAAATAGGCTATTGGGGGAATGGTGGTTATTCGTACGAGGTTGATACTACCAAAAGCTACTAGGAAAGAAGCTTGTTTATGGGGTAGAAGAATGGAGACTCAAATGCATAAAATGCACGAACAAAGGGAATGAGTTGTATGATGTCCCCACCTATTGCATAAAGTTTTTGAAATATGACTCCTCTTCACACTAAATTAAAGGCATTCACCACATCCAACTAAATAACCACCTAATTAAGGTGAAGGTCCAAAATGCACTTGATACCATGGATCATAGCTTCACATCCAACCTTGGTTACAACTCCAAATTAATGCGGAAAAAAATGTGTTACAAAAACATCACAAAATTAAAGGCATAAAGTGTGGCTTGTGAATCAATACAATGTTACCCCCACAACAGTGGGACGAACTCCACCTAAAGGTTTGGTCATGGCTAAGAGGTAAGCCGCTCCAAGGATATGTGCAATTTGACATGGGATGTGACATTGAACGATACGGGAACAAAGTTGAAACAACTATGAAAATCCACTTACAAAATCTTTTGGGTGAAAACTATTTTGAAAGTGTTCAAAAACCATCACTTAAAGGCTACTTGTAAATAAATGCAACATGTGTTAGAATGCCAACTTGAAATAGTCAAATGAAAGCTCAAGGTCTTAGTTTAATTCATAATATTCCAGGAAAAGTGGGAGGAAGCCATCTAATTGAAAATGTAAAGCAAAAAAAACCAATGTGGTGTAAAAGGATGTGGGTGTAAGAGATAATGGTGCTAAAACATGAACCATTTGAAAGTATTCCCTTACACGTCCAAGGACTAACTATGGAGAAGGCATTTATGAGTTGGAGGATTATGTTGTGGAAAAGGCATTGAGTTCAAACTATCGTTAGAGTTTGGGCCTATAAAAAGAATTCCTCCTATAGGTTTTCCCAATCACCCATTAAAAATACACTTAATCGGATTCATGTTTCCTTGTGCCTTGTTGCCTTTCCATGAGGGGGTAGAGCAAAACTCCATTAGGGTAACAAAAAGAACAAATGTTAAACAACCACATCATAAGGGTTTTGTGTTAGTTTATCTAGTGAAAAATGAAATGCCACTTATACATCATGCCGGAGAGTGGTAGGGATGCGGTTATATAATCGAAGACAACAAAAGCCAAAATGGAAGGACCCAAAGACATTTAATGTCGAAACTCAAACCCATGACAATGGAAGTGGGTTGGGAGTAGGGGAGGGTATTAGGCCAAAATGGTCATGTAGGTTTAGATTAGATGGATTGGATGTCTAACAAGAATGTTAATGATGGATTAACCCTCAAAGACTAAATTAACGTCCACAAGTGGGGCAAAAGGCTCTAAGTGGAGGTTATATGCATGTTGGGAGGGTGGGGGTAGGTTGGGGAATTTGATCATGGGCAATTATAGGAGCTCATAGAATTTAAAGGGGAAAAGGTCTTACATGTGCATTATTTAGGGCGATTGAAAATGTGTTGTGTTAGGGCTCCACATTTACACGAATGGCTAGGGGTTGGTAATGGGAGCTACTAGGTGGTGTGTGGGGTTGGTGGGTGGTGCGTGGTTGGCATAGGAAAGGTATTGGATAATGGGATTATGGTGGTGTGTGAAAGGACAAATGGGTGATGTGAACTACAAGGTTCGATGAAACATGATAAACTAAGGGACATGGGATGTTTTATGCCCATGAGGAAATAGGTTTTTAAGGGGTGCAATTGCAAATATGCCCCACTTTCTAAAGATTGATTATTTCAATTCGACAACCTTAAACCTATAAAACCAACCACACAAATTTAGGTAGATCAAAAGTAACAATTTAAAAAATCATGATAAACAAGCAAGTTTTATTTCAAAGGATAATTGAACCCTAACTTTGCCATAACTTTGAACACCATCATCCTTATTTTACTATGTTGGACACAACTTATACATTTTTGAAAACTATTGTGCAAAGATTAGGGGCTCAAAAACTTATAGTTTTTTATTCTTTGGACTACCCAATTAAAGTAACACCTAGTTTCAATAATAAAAAAACACTTTCAACTCAATCCTTTACTCAAAAAAAAGCCCTAGAATACATATGATTAGTCAATAACTAGTCATTATGTATTCACACATTCACACCTATAACACATTATTTGATTTTTTCTTTTTCTTTTTCTTTTTCCTTTGTTATTTCTTTAAGACTATGACAAAAAAAATTTAAAAACCAAAACCATGGCAAAATTGTTCACTTTGTGGTAGAAACCTTCTATTGTGCTTAATTTGTAGATAATAACCAAATTCTTGGTGATAAAAAAAACTTTTTGCGCTTGACAAAAACATATAGGAAAAAAAAAAGGACCCGCCATAAAACAAAACCCCCAAAAAAAAAGTTACACAAAACCCACCCTCCCTTGGCCTTTTTACCTTCCTTGTTTGGTTGCATGTTGATGTTGGTGTTATTGTCATCATCATCTTCCTCCTTTGTCCCAAAAAGTGGTTACTTTCATATGTCCCACCATGCTTCCAAAATCTAGAAACTACACTTATAACTAATCTACTTCTAATGAAAATTGAAATTGAACATTGGTCCTAGAACCCTTTTTTCTTTTTTCTGAAGTGCCCCCATTACAATTTTTCCCTCTTTGTCCTTATTTGCCTAACATTCTCTCTTTCTTTTCTATATGGTGTTAATTATTGAGCACAAAAAAAGAACAATAACACCGACAGCTAAACCGCTATAAGCAATGCCATCACCACTCATGCTCCAAAGACCTTGTGAACAACAAACCTTGGCAATAAACCTTGGCAACCACTACATGTAGAAGTTGCCCTTGTTCTTTTACAACAAGAGTGAACAAGTTCCCTAAAAAGGGAAAGCCAACAAAAAAAAGGTAGGAAAAGTTCAATTTGAAACCTTGTTCAAAGATTAAATTCATGATCATAAAATTAAAATTAAAAAGTAATTTCATTATTAAAGTACATTTTATATATTTTTTTCATAAATTTTATATTTGTTAAAAAAAGTATAGTTATTTCTCATGTAAAATGATAAATTACAATGGCAAGTTTGAAATTATTTTGATTATGATTGTAGTCTTTGAGTTGGTATTATGACTACAATGGTATATTTGGTATTATTTTGAATTATTGTATTAATTATATTATGATTTTGTACAATCAATCACTTGATTTTGTGTTTATATCATCGTATGATGTGACATGTCCCATTACTCACATTACGCATTTATGATGATATGGCATAATTTAAATCAAATACTTGATTAATTAATGAACCTTGTTCATGAATGGATGGATTCTAATAATCTTTGCTAGTTTTGGCATAATTATATTTGCCCATATACATGATAATTGCCCTTTTCAACTTTCTTACCATTTAATTCTAATTGGGATCATTTGTAATGTAATGGATAACCATAATAAGTAATTGAATAAGATGCCTATTAAGACTACCTTATAATGTGTTCACACATAATGTTAGTCAATTAACATTTTTAATCTCTAACATTAGTTTACATTAGGGTTTAGGTTTTTTCTTAGTTTTAACTCTAACAAAGTTACAACACATTAACCTTACACTCTAGATATAGACATGTGTCTACATCAAATGTCAAATTAACATTAGTTTTATAGTTATAAACCTCAAAATCATTTAAGTTAGTTTTGCATTCAAATCTAACTAAACCCTAAACTATTGATGGTTACTATGAAAGTGTTAACATACCATCAACACAAAGTTCTAGCATAAAGTTTCATCAACACGCAACATGCTGCATGATGATGCAAAAAACAAAAGCTTAAAGCTATTTGTTCATCTTTATATCATCATGTTGCCCACTTGGTTTGTTAATTGATGTGCATTTGTTTTCACATTATCATCTTCATGTCTACATTTGTTCTATTATTAATTATTTGTTGTGTTTATCGTTCGCTTATCTTCAAATCATTTACACACTTGGTTTGTTGGTCACTACGCATTCATCTTCACATCGTTATTTTCAAATTTGTAGTTGTTCTATAATTAGTGGTTTGTTTTGTTTGTTGTTTGTTCATCTTTAAATCATATGTGCATTTGGTTTGCTGGTTGTTGTGAAGGCATCTTCACATTACTATCTTCAATTTTCATATCAACTTTTTGTAGCAACAATAAGCGTTTGTCAACACAATGGACACTGACAATGAACCTATAGTTGGTTTTCTTGTTTTCTTAATCTTGTTACTACAAAGTTTGTGTTTTCATATTGAACTACCTCTTTCTTTTTCAAGTTTTTTGCTAAATGTTATTATTGCAACCAACATCAAAAAGATTGTCATAATGTCAATTTGTTTGTGTCCCAAGATCACATGTAGCTTGGGGTTGTTGCCCACAAAGCATGGTCATTAGGTGAAACCAAGGTCGACAACCTAATTTTTGATCTTCGTTTGGATAGAGTCTAATGATGCACATTAGTTCCAAAATTTTCGAATGAGAAAACATACTCTGTTTGCCATTGTTAATCATTTGAGACCTTTAATTCGAAAGCAAGACACACATTACAAGATGTCTATCCCAACAAAGGTGCGAATGGCTTGTGCCTTCTACAAGTTTGCACAAGGTTATAATCTATTGATTTGTTGTGAACTATTTGTTGTGGGTTGATCAACTATTTCACTTGTTTTGAAAGAGGTCATCACAACATTCAATGTTGTTTTCAAAAATCTTATCACTTGGACATCTGGAAATAAGATGGAGATGGTTATGCAAAACTCTTTGTGGTTTCCCAAGCATTAAGGGGGCCATTAGCAATACACATTTTTCTAACTCCAAACCTAATGGAACTTTTTGTGAAAATTACTTTTACCACAAAACAAGAAGGTATAATGTTGTTTGTCAAGCAATTGTAGATGACCAAAAAAAATTCACTAACATCTTTGTGGGTCTTCCAAGAAGTCTCAATGATTCCAAAAATTTTAAAAGGTTTGTAACTTATTATTTTGTTCAATTTCAAGGATTTTTCAGTGCAAACAAAGGTTAGGAAGGTTTTGTTGGACTTTTTTGTTAGGAGATTAAAGGTATCCCTTATTCTCCTAATTGATGATGCCACACATAAAAGGAGATCACAACCTCCTTGAAATTTTGTACAACAAAAAGCACAAGTGAGCTTGATCTATTGTTGAAAATGCCTTTGACATAGCGAAGAAGACATTTCATGAACTTCAAGGGAAAACATAAATGCACATTAGCTTTGTTCCCAATGTGATCACCTATTGTTGCTTGTTGCATAACCTACTAACACATCGTCATGAGATAGACATGGAGTAGATGTTAATTATGTTGGATGAAAAAACTACCACTACTCAAAAAGGTGTTACATCAATTGAAGATCGAAAAACTTCTTATGAACAACAACATGCTGAACTTTAAGTATATCTAGGATGACAAAGAAACTTGGTTTGAACAAAAACATTGTACAAGCACATTCTACCCTTGAAGATGCAACAATGTTTTCCATGAAGTAGGAAAAACACAATGTATCTTTTCATGATTTTCTGATGAACAACTATCTACTTAAAGGTACTGAATTCCCATACTTGTTGTTTTTGTCTTCTAAAGTCATGGTAAGTGAAAAAGAAACTAAAAATGAAAGGTTCAAATTGAAATTGAAGTAAAACAAAATGTATTTTCCACCAATTTCTATGTTCTTACCTTTTGCAATATTTGTATTCATGACTTTTGCAATCATGGTTATTTCAATCATTTTTTGTGTTATTATCTTCTACAACAAAGTCAGAAATAGTTGTTGGTTTGCCCTTTGAATACATCATGCCCATTACTTGAATCAATCCAAATATGACTTGGACCATACTTTTGTGTATGTTCTTTTAGCATCTTTGGACTTGAAGTAATTCATATACATAATATTTGATTTGAAATAGTCGATCTACTTTTTTTGAAACTTCTCTTGAACTTGTGTATGTCGTTGGACTCAATTTCCAAGCTAGTAATATGCATCATATTGATGGATGATACCAACATCTTGTTCCCTAACTCAATTGCATTCAACATGTTATTGAAAACTACAAACAATTTTTTTTTAATTCTTGTGTTACCAATAGCTCCTTTAGCAACAATAAGCAAAGGTTTGATGATTTTTACTAATGCATCAAAATCCTTATCAATTGACTTTTCTTCACCAATAATCTCATTCATGTAGTCTTGAAATGTTCCTACTAAAATCAAATGTTTTCTTGTGCGAATAGTGTTTATTACCTTCTTGCTTGCATTTGCCTTTCTTGTGCCAATTCCTACTGGAACCATGTGTTATACTTTGTTGTTTGCATTTTCTTTTGTAGTTGTCGATGGTGTAGAAGACTCTAACAATCATTTATGCTTGTTCAAAATGAAGCTGGGAGAACTAAGTAAAACCATTTTGTTTAGTTCTAACTACAAAAAATGAACTTCAAACACATGGTCATCTAGTGCCATGAGATTGTGAACATGCGAAGGATGGAGCATGGGTCGACCCCCCATGAATGAGTTGATCATCTCATACATTATTTTGTTATAATGGCAAAACACATTCAAGTTCATCTTTTCTTGCAAGGTCAAATCCTAGTACCTTGTGTTGTTTCTTATTGAAGCCATGTAATCAAAAATATACTCGAAATCTCTGTAGATTGTGCCCCATTTGTCTTTGCAAGCAATAATATTTTTTTGTAGCAACAAATGCCCACTTACATTCATTGAATCTACAATCTTCCACCACTTACAACTTGTAACACTTTCAAATTGATCTTTCGAATCAACCATGTCTAATCCTATAAGGTATTCATTTCGCTTCATTTGAATTAATGCCATCACTTCTTAATACTCCCAATTTGGCTAGCAAGATTTCTTTGCGTTTGTTAATTCAGAGGTGGATTTAGACTCTGCTTCAGGAGCAACAACATTCTTAGACCTCATATGGATCCTACCTCCTCTACCTTGTGTTCTACCTCTACCTCTTGGTCATGCTTCTACATTCTCCTTCTCAAATGCATGAGTTTCTAAACCTTTTGCATATGAAATTTTGTGTTATTGAATCTTAATTAATGTTAATGAAATTGAGCAAACTTAATGAACTTGAAATGTTTAGGTACTTGGATTTTTTACATTTTTGTGTGTGAAAAAGTTGTTTGCACTTTCTTGATCCATTTGCAGAAGCAATGTTGTAGTTTAAAAACTTTGCCGATGGCATACATGCAGTTGCATTGTAATTAGGAAGTTTTGGCAATGGCATTATTGCAATCAAGTTACAGTTAGGAAGCTTCGGTGATGGTGTGCGTGCAATCGTATTGCAATTATGAAGTTCTAGTGATGGCAAATGTGTAATCACATTCCAATTCCATTGGAGCTTTGCTGAGAAGCTCTGGTGATGGCTTTTGGATTTCACAAACAATATAAATTTTTGAAGCTTTTAATTTACCGTATACTTACATGGTCAATTTTGGGCTAGACAATTTAACATTCTTGCATAGTGTATTTTTTCTTTACTTTGGGTGACATTTTACCACTTTATGTTAGTTTACTTATTTTGTTAACAATGATTGCCATTGAATGCCATGTTAGATGCCACATCATCCTTAATGGTAACCATAACATGAAATGTGGATGCTAGTATTTTAACATTTTCTTGAAAAATAGTTACCACTACTTTAACAATAGGTGTGAACATAACTTTAGCCTTAACAAGTAGTTAGGTAGCCTATTTATTAAGGCTCCTTGGGTAGTTCACCCACATAACTACCTAGTGAAGGTTACATGATTAAACATGTGGAGTTTGAAGAATGGTTACACATGCTATTTATTAGGTACCTAACCAAGTAACCTATACCTAAGTACTTAATAGGTAGCCTACTTAACCTACCTTATTACCTATTAAAGCTATTTAAATATGTTAAATAAACTAAGTAAGTAAACTAGGTAGTTAGATAGGTAGGCTAGGTAGTTAGTTTGATAGGGTAACTACATTTATAGGTTAATAACTTAGTCAATAATAGTTAAAGTAGGCTACCTAGGTGGGTACATATTGCTTAAGGAGGTAAATCAAATGTTCAACTACTATGATAATGTTCATCCATTTTTGAAAATGTGGTCTCCAAATTGGATGAATGAAGGAATGGTGAGAACATGATGATAGTAAATTCAAAATTTTAATAACATTCACTAAAATTGAAATCTAGTTGTGATTTTTTGAACTTACTTAGTTGCAAATTAGTTGACATTTCAATTGGGCCAGTGACCTCGGATAAATCACAAGCCCATTTTAAACCAATATAAACAAACTCAAATTCATTTTCCTTATTTTCATTATCTCTTTGTGCTCAAATTTCTTTTCTTTTTTTTTGTATTTTTACAAAATTTTTGAAGAGAGTCCATTCCCCAAACTGCATTAACCATTTTTAACATTTAAATATTACTTAAGTATTTGGCTTCTGTGCAAATGATCACAAATAATGATGAAGTTACATCATGCTTCATCACATTTATGCACACAAATCACAATTATAGGTGGGTGATGTTCAATCATTCTCCTTATATATATAAATTTCACCTTTTAAACATGGGGCGATTTATTGGATTCAATTTCATGTCTATTTTTTCAAATTATAGGTATTTCAAGTTTCAAGTTTGGTTTTTCCTAAGTTTGAGGTTCAAATTTTCAAGTTGTATATCTATTTTTCATATTTTAGGTCTATTTTTCAAGTTCACATAGTTTATTTGAATATGTTGATAATTGACATGTTTAAAACATTGTAAAAAAATATGACCTTTTTACATCATCCCCTTGTTTTTGAGAAGGATCATTTTTTAGTGTTGTTTTTTATGACCATTTTTGCATTTGTGCACCTTAAACGATACATTTGTTTCATCTATTGAATTATGTATCATAAGGTGGAGTGAATGATGTTAAATTAGGAAATGCAAAACAACTATCAACAAGGTGTGTTGAAAATACGTGAAAAAACTAATGAAGGTAGCTCATGTATAATCACAGTCAAATTTAATGATTTGGAAACGTTGATCTTTTTTACAATGCTCTAGTTGATGAAAATTGTTAATTCAATAGATGTTAGGGAAGTCCTAGATGGGAACATATGTTTGTTTATTGTAAATGAAATAGATGATTCAATCCAAAAATGCTTTCAAAATGTATTAGGAACCACCACACTATGGGACCATGAATACATTACTATTGGGCAAGGTGTTAAGTTATGGTACTAGTAGCAAATGTGTTTGATGACATTAAAGTCAACATATATTTTCTTAATGTGTGTTTTGTAACTTTTCCTAAGCTTTTTGTTGATTTTGTTGAACATCCACAAGGTTAATTGTATTTCAAAACATACCACCCGTTTTGTAATCAAATTTTGTTTGTTTTTTATTTTTGAAATTGGTTTACTTTTACCTTGTTTAATTACAATTGCGTCTTCACCTAATTACACATGATTACAACATTTGCACTTATCTAGTTAAATGTTTGGCTCTAAAGATGAACAAATATAAATATTTCAACTTTAATTCAATTATTATTTTATTTTATTTCAATTCATGTTGAACACATTTGAATTGACCTTTTAATTTTAATTGTAAACATGTAGACATTTCCAACACATGCATGCATACATCACGGCCACATGGCATCATCCAATTCAATAAGTTTAAAATATTTTTAAATAATAAATAATTTCATTTTTCCATGATTTGATGACATGGCAAATTGTTATCCGCTAGATTGTTTTAATTTAGATGGTCCAATGTTACAAAACATGGATGGATAATATGACACAAAAATAAATGAAGTTCATCCACCCATGCCACCTTAATTTATTGTAGTTGGAAACATGTCCAATTATAATGGTAGGTTTAGTCCAAACCTATTGCCACATGGATGTTGTTTACAATTGGGTGTCATTTGCAACTTATTGTCATCAACGTTTTTGGTGGACAATTGTAAAAAATACATTTTAATTGTAATTTAGTTACACATGATAATTATAATTGAAAAACCATGTTGAAAATGGAGTTGTAAAAAAGACATTTTCCTTCTTATGATATTGTAATACATTCTTTTGCATTGTAAATGTTTAAGAATAATAATATAATCTTTTTTTTAATTTCTTTACAATGCGTAAACCAAAAGTATAAATCATGAACATATGAACTAATGCAAGTGGCATCATAATATTTGGATTTTTTTAGAAATATGAAATATATTTAATTATATTTTTTTGAATTGATTATATATATATATATCCTTGGATTAATCCAAAGTTATTTCCCTAATCATAATGTTAATCATAACACCTAGGAACAAGGATTAATTACAATTAAATGAGTTCATTAATATTTAATCAAATTCACATTATACCAAACACATAGGAACCTAAGCTAAACACTTAAGAACCTATGTTATGTTAAACAATTAAGAATTTAAGAACTTAGAATTTAAAGCTATTTAGGCAAAGCTAAAAACTTAAGCTAACCTAAGCCACATAACTTAGGTTTAAAATGTAACCCACCAACTTAGGGTGCAAATGTAAAGGTAGGAATCTAGATTAGGAACCTTGTCACGAACTTACCAGGATTCATAGATTCATACAAATTTTGTGCAAAATCCAATTTTTAGGAATTCATACACAAATCGCATGAATTTCGTGTTATAATATGACCGATATTTGTACATATTCAATATCTTAAATATTCAAACAAATGAGATTTATGTTTTGAATGACATACGTGAATGTTCATGTTTAATACATAAAAATTGCATAGTTTTATGCAAAATTACATCATGATAATTGCATGGGTTTGACTATGTAAATTGAACATGCTTCACATCAAAACATAAGTGGAAAAGACACATTATTCATATATATATGTGCCATTTTTACAATTAAAAACCTGTTGATTTTGCACAAACATATTTTTTACAATTTTTTCACAAATTTTATTGAAATTTCATGATATTGGAAGTTTGTGATGTTAGGAATTTGAATTAAACACTTAAAAACCTAAACTAGGTTAAACACCTAGGAACATATATTGGGCACTTAAAAACTTAAACTAAACTAAGAGCTTAGGCCATTCAATTTAAATTAATAATCTAGCCCATTTAGCCCACCAATTTAGGGTGCAAATATGAAGGTTTGAACTCGTCATTTCCCCTCAACTCCATGCTTAAGGAGCAAGTCCTCAACATTGAACCACTATTCAAATAAATGAAATAATTTGTCATCGCATGTTATTATCCACATTGTTTTTTAACCAACCTAGGTATTTACTTCAAATATTTTTCCTCCTATTTATGTTACCTTGTTACCCTACTTTACATACCTATGTAGCCAAGGATATTAATAAGATACTTATGTGATTTTAAAGCTAATGTAGGCTACCCAAGCCCATGTGTATGCTACCATAGGCTAGGTTTTCAAACTAGTCTTAGGTTGTTTTTAAGTTAGTGGAAGCTATTCTAAATTATTCCCAAACTAATGTAAACTACCATAAATTAAATTCCTAGGGTAATCCTTGGTTATTCCTAGGTTAATATAAGTTACTATAAATTATTCCTAGGCTAATTTATAAACTACCATAAATTAAGTTCCTAGGATATCCTTTGTTATTCATAGGTTAATGTAAGTTATTCTAGGCTATTCCTAAATTAATGTAGGATATTTAAGGCTATTACTAGGCTAATGGGTTTAAGATTAATTTTAGCTATTTTAGGTGAGGTTTATAGGGCATTCTTGGGATATTTGTAGTTAACTTTAAATTATTTATAGGTTAATGTAGGCTATATTAAGTGATTCTAAAACTACCATTGGCTAGGTTTTAAAAGTTAATATTGGGTTATTCTTAAATTAATGTAAGATACCTTAGGTTATGTTAAGGTACCATAATGTTAGTTATTCATAGGACATCTTCTGGATATTATACATACATTATTCAAAATTATTTCACCTTGTGTTATTTTAAGGTTTTTTTCCCTAAACTATTATAGGTTATTCCACCTTATGGATGTAGTCACATTAACAAGAGCCACAACAACTGTAACGCATGCTTAATTTTTCACGTTTAGAAATGGTAATTTAATTTCGTGTTGAAAGTATAAGATTTTTTATATAGTAAGGTTTATAATATATCATTGGAGCATGTGAATTAATTTGGAAAATATTCGATTAATAAAAAACTCTCAAAAATATTCATTAAACACTATAACGTGTGTTTTTTAGCACACAAAAAGACTTATAAATAAACTTCAAAACTTTTGAAAATTACATATATTTTGAAATCTTTTACATAAACATTGACATAATAATATATTTTTAAATTAATATTTTTGAAGAATTTTTTGAAAACTTAAAAATATATATTCTAAAAAATATTCCCCCAAAAACAGTCCCAAAAACATGTGGGTGTGGCTCATGTTATCCCGTTTGCACCTTTATGTTATGTTAAACTATTTGTAAGTTAATCTTAAATTATTTTATTTTAATTCACTTTAGGTTATTCCACTTTAGGTTGTTCTACATTTTTTTCCTTAAGTTATTATTGGCTAGTCTTAGGTCATTTTAAATTATTCTATCTTACATTGTTCAAAATTATTTTATTTTAAGTTATTTTGAACTATTCAAAGGCTATTCCACAATAGGTTATTTTTTGCTATAATTTAACATGTCACTAAACACCATGATTTGAAAATTCACCACAGAATAAATAAATTGTCTTTAACATTTTTAGGTTTAAACTATTGTTAAATTAACATATAAGTTGAAAATTGGTATCAATATTGATACTAATAAAGGTACGAAAGACTATTGTTGCCCAATATCAACCAATAAACATATTGTATTGACACTTGTGTTCATCCAATATCAATTGTAAAACTATTTACGTTCTATCACAAATCTTATATGTTCATAGGTTCCTACATATTTCATACGTAATCTAATTTTTCATAAGTTTGTACAAAATTTGCACAAATTTCATGCAATGGCTAATATGAATAATATATGTACATATTCAATATTTTAAATATTTCGATGGATGAAACATTATTATGGTATGGCATATGTGAATGTCTAATATACCCAAATCATATTTTTTAATGTAAAATTGTAACATGATGATTACATGTATTTAATTTAGAATTAATATCAAGACATCATAAATACTATAAAACATGATTTATATAAAAATTATATATATATATATTGCATTTTGAGAATCATGAATATTGTATGAATATATATTTTTATAAATTTCACATCAATTCTATTGAAATTCCATGATATTGTTAATTTTTTTATTCAAACCCTATTTTTATCCTCTCATTTTCAAACTACAAAAAAATGTTGTTAACAATAATATGAAAACATTGTTGCCATCCAGAAAGTCTAAAGGAGAGGAGAGTGGGTTTTGTGTAGGGCTTGGTGTTGAGAGAAAGAAGGTTTCAAATGTTTTTTTTCTATTGAAAAAGTTTAAAATCTTTGTAAGGTGTTTAATTTTGGTTGTGGGTTAAAAGCCACATTGTTCTTTCTTCATTTTATTTTTCATCCTTTTCATCTTTTTGGCACTTGATGCATAAAACTATTGCCAAATTGTGTAATAAGAAATATGCACTATTACAAAATGTGGGTGTGGTTCATTAGTCCCCGTTCATCAAACCAATGAATTCACTACTTTCCAACTAATCCCCGTTTACTAAGTCTAATGAATTCATTCAAAATCTAGTGAAATCACTTGGCGTACAAGGACACCTTTTGTGGTAGCGACAATTCTTGTTTTGAGAATATACAAAATATAACAATTAAATACGAACTTTTTCAAAATAAATGTTTTGTGTAGAAAAAATAAAACAAAAGAAAGAACCTCTAATGGGTGAGGAGAAGATCAAGTGCACATCAAGAGAGTTGCTTAAGTAAAGAGGAAAAAAAAGGTAGAGGCATTCAAATACAATTTTCATAGATTGTTGCTAATGATAATATTTTATAGTAACTCCTATTTCCTCCTTTTTTATCATCATTTTTAATCATCAAATTAGAAGTAATTTATTTTTTTAAAATCATAATTCTTTGTTGGGTTCTACCATCTAATAAAAATGTGAAGGACATTTAAATTTGTTTACTTTCATGTCATGTTTATGAATTGTTTTTGGTTAAATTATCCTAAAGATGGTTCTTATTTTGATGACATCATCAAAATGAAAAAACTAAAAGACATTAAAGGGGATTCTTCTCCCTTATCCCCCTTATGTAAAAGAAGAGGAAGATTATTCAAGTGCCCCAAATTTAAGATGAAAAAGAAGATGAATTATTAAAATAAAAGGGCAAAAAAGGTGATTGTCTTTAATTGGGAATGCCATGTTATTGGGACATGTGAAATGTGGGCAAGGGGGGAAAATGTTTTCCTCTTCCCCACACAAAGATAATTACAAAATATTGAGTAAACAATATTCCATACTTTATCATTTTTGTGAAGGTGTCATGGATGAGACCTTGATGACCTTCCATACCAACAATCCACTATTTATTGGCCCTTTGATGAACATTGGCTATGTTTACAAGGTCTAGGTCTGTCTCTCCATCATAGTTTGTGCTTCAATTTTAGAAAGTTGGATCGCCAACATTTTTGGTAGTATTCATTTGTGCTCCATAAAATGATGGGGAATATATATAAATATAGTGTAGGTGAAAAACTATGGACAAAACTAGAAATCACATGTGGGTATTTTTCCAAACAATTTTTAAACATCCTTTAAACTATCACACTTGACGTTAAACATTTTATGTCCCTTACAATGATAAATTTTGAAAATGCAAATAATTTTTTGATGAAATAACTTATTTTTATTTCATACACTAATTTATTACAAAACATGAATAGTTGAAGATCATTTTTTAAAGGACAAAGGTTCCAATATTTATTCATGTTAGTCATTAAAAGAATAATTTTGTCATAAAGGTGAAATTTTGAATTTAAACTCACTTTAGATTAATACAAAATTGCCAAGGATTAAGTCTTATCATAAAGGTTTCATCCATAAGTAAAATAAATGTATTAATAAATTCATCCACGATTTCATGAATGCACATATTCATCTCCATAATTGTCTTTTGGTTTAGTCATTAGTTGTTTATTTTGTGTCCTAATTGTAAAAAATATTGTTGAGACGTATTGGCTTGAATGATGACAATTGATTTTGATTTTCAGGAATGGATAATAGGGGTCATATTTCTTGACAAATTTTATTCAACTTATGAATGTGTTTATATTTTATTAGGGTTTAAGATTTATTATTTTAAAACTACCCTAGTACCTTGGTTAATTCGACACTAATTATATATATTTAAAAATGTTGAAATTTTCAAAAATCATTTTTTCCAAATCAAAAAATATTGTGAAGGATAATAATGGATATTTAGGAATATTCCATTTGTTGAAATGAATGTTTCGAAATTAATTAATTTTTCAACAAACATGTGTTGAAATGGCTAAGGTACTATGGTATTTAATTCATTGGTGTGCATGGTTTTTTGAAACATGCAACAAGAAATGTTGAAATTGACTAAAATAATAATTAGTTTTTCATGAAGTCAATTCATTTAAGATTTTTGGAGATGTTTATTTTCTCAAGATTTATAGAAATCTATTATTACATTGTTGTTGTTTGGGTAGTGAAATTATTCAAATTAGATAAATGTTGTTTGAAAATGAATCAATGACATTCATCATGAACATCTTTGGATGAATTGACAAGTATCCAACATGGATAGATGCCCATTTGGGAATGAATGAATGGTCTTCAACAATCATGGATGGATTTCATTCATTCACATCCATCCATTTACATTCATATTGTGTCCATATACATTTGAAGTCACTTAGTTATTAATTTATTTATGATTTGCAACAACATAAATAAGAAATATACCATAGTACCATTTTGGGCATAAATTAAAATTATGTTTCATTTTGTTGAACTTTTGAAAAATTATTCATTATTTGTATCAAAAATTTAATAAATTAAAAAGTTCAACTATTAGGTTTTGAATCCTATACTTTCCATGATATCAACTTTAAACTAAGGCAATCTAAACACACAAAATTGTTCCATAACATTAACAAGACTCTGATTATTATTTTTTATAACCATTATATTATTCCATGACATAAATTATCCATAAAGTTGGAGATACATGGCACTAGAAGCCCATGTTTGCCAAATTCATGGGATGAGATCAACAAGATGACAAGAAAAAATAACATTATGGCCCAACGGGATTCGAAATTCAAAATACCACCTCAACTTGGCACAAACTGAATTCATGTCAAGTTTGGCTACCTGTCGAAAACCCATTTTACATCATTTGTGTCTCACATGAGAGACTGGAGTTGCAAAGGAAGGAAATGGGTGGCTATGAGCCATATCGACACAACCATGTGCGATAGTCTTAATTTTTAAGAATTGCATCAAGGATATTCGAGTGTGGTAAGATTATTAAGGGTTTTTAGCAGCTTGATGTTAAAATAAGGAGTGATAAGTGCGCATGGTTGTGCGGGGGGGTTGTTTTCTTTTCCAAAATACATATTAAATGAATAAAATGTTGGGTTAGTTATTTTCTTCAACAAAAAGCTAGTAATCATAATTTTAAAACTTCAGTTGCGTAATTAAAAGTGAAAAATTTCTAGAAGGTTGAGGTTAAAAATGGATGCCAAATTTGTAATGTTCGGTAAAACAAAGGTCTTGTTATGGTATTTAATGGGTAGTCGTGTAAGCGAGGATGTTTGAAATTCATGAAGTAGTTGAGGGGGTGTCAATGAAAGGTCCAATGGAAATAGAACAATTTTCAAACCTTATAAACATAAGATTAATTTGAAACAACTTAACGATTAAATAAATAATGTGATAGGGTGGCAATAGTAGTATGAGTTTCATAATGAATGAAACATTTATTCAGATTATGGATAAATTCAATGAAAAACTACAATTATTTGTTAAATCTTGGGTTATACCATAACGATAGTTCATAACTGCAGGAAATCTAGGATGCGTCGAATGGTGCAAGTAGTCCGCCTTGCTATTAGGAAGTAGTCAACGAATCAGACCGTGCAACCAATGATAATGTCCAATGCCGGGAATTAAAAACCATGCGAAGATAGAAAGGTCGTTAGTTTTATAACAACCTTCATAGACGGTTTCAAGTTCATCACTAAAAGTCGGGTCAATTTGCAACAAAATCACCAGGGTATGAGAGTTCGAAAAAATGCAATAATACCAAGCTCAAAGGGGTTCAACTTCAAAACGAACACGCACCGCTTGCGGTTCGAGATCTTCATCATGAGGATGTTACATCAATGTTAAATCTACAGATGACTCCGGAGGTGGTTCTTCATTCACTTGTGCAGCTTGAAGCCCGTAAGATGTGGCCATACGCAACGCCATAATTTCAAAGATAAAAAAAAATATCTTCAATCAAAATCAAATCAATAATGAATGTGTGGAGGACTTGTTGCATTGAGATGCATGATTGTAATTTATAGGTCAAGGAAATTGAAGGAAATGCATAGATAATGGCTTAGAACCATGGTAAATAAAACCTTAATATCAAAGGAAAAAATGAAGGTTTAAGTAAAATTTGTTGGGGGCAAAGTGGGAAGAGGTGAAAAGGTGTTTCTCCTTCTCTTTCCA
>Ga0209611_10006039_pt1 | contig 20053 bp, 18 predicted proteins | sample S1TSphgellanicum_3_FD_187693 | JGI IMG/M metagenome (GOLD analysis project Ga0209611, IMG submission 187693) | Host-associated microbial communities from peat moss isolated from Minnesota, USA - S1T2_Fc - Sphagnum magellanicum MG (SPAdes) (version 2) | ecosystem: Host-associated > Plants > Peat...
TCTATCCATAGATAGATATAGCAAAATCAAACTCTTAGTCCGTAGTTGCGCTTCATCGCAATTAATCTTGTTACTTGTGTAAATATAAAAATACTTCCTATAACAAAGGCATTACTTATTAGTGTGTGCTTGAGCTGCAAAATTAACGCTCTAGATGTATAATCTAAATCAGACTTGCTGAATATTTTATTTGTGTAATCGATCTAATATAGATAGATACATACATACTATTTAATAGGTTATACAGATTGTGACTTTAACCAAAATTCCTCCTGGTCAACCGCTGACCCCTACACAGATAAATGGCTTACGGTTAGTATCCCTTTTAGGTGGGAGTAGCCGTGATGTTGTTCTAGCAATTGATGTCACCGAAAGTGTAGGTTTAAACGATCAAGGACGTATTAATTTACGTCAGATAGTTGAAGATAGTCTGAAAGCTGGAGATTCTGTCTACATTGTTCCCTTTGCTGAAGATGCTGGGGTTCTATCTGTGGAAAATCCCTTGGGAATACCGATACGCTTTAGCAATAAAAACTCCAAAGATATTGATCGAGTATTAGCTAAAATTCCCTCTAATGATCCTAAGCACCATGGTACAGATATTCAAAGAGCAGAATTAACTATTTATCAAGGTATAGCGCAGATCAATCAAAATCGACTTTGGGAAAATCAACCGATTAAATCGCAGTCGGTAGTCTGGGTTACTGATGCGCCTTTATTGACTCAACCAGGGATTACTTCCCAGATCTGGATAGAAACTCCTGCTAATAGCCCTTTTAGGATAGCACAATCTGCTGAAAGTCAAGAACGACAGAAGTGGATTAAAACTCTACCCTTAAAAGAGCGATCGCTAACCATTAAAAACCGTAACAATAAAGATTATAATATTTCTATAGTAGACATTAATCCTACAGTTCAGGAAATTTGTACACCAGTACCAGGAGGTCAAGAAACTTGTTTAGTTAATCCTTATTTACTCAAACAGCTATGGCTACCAAGTTTAGTTATACTATTAATAGTGGTAGCTGGTATTTGGAGTTTAGTCAAGTTCATTAGATTACAGAAAAAATGGGAAATAACATTCAAATTTATAGCTAATGAAGAAGATGAAGAAAAAATATATATACCAAATAATAGAAAAATAGCAGTTGGTCAAAATGACCATAGCTGTAAATATTATATTGACTGTCCAGGTGGAGAATTACAAGCATACTTAGAACGTCGAGGAGAAAGCCTTTATTTAATACCCAACAAAGATGCAAAAATTGAACTTAACGGTAGATTAATTCGATCTCGTATGCTCATATCAAATTTAAACTTCACGCTGAGTTTTCCTGATAGATACCAGCGCGAACAAGAAATTTTCATCAAAATTAAAAAATAGTCTTCAGGAGAAAATTATGACCCCAGCATCTACAAATGAAACTCAGTATAGAGGAATTAATCGCACAATTTGTATTGGTTTAGGAGGGACGGGTAGAGATGTATTAATGCGAATCAAACGGTTGATTGTTGACCGTTACGAAAATTTAAATAATTTACCAATTGTCAGTTTTGTGCATATTGACACAGATAAAGCCGCAACTCAAATTACAGGTATTAGGACTGGGAGTACTTATCATGGTGTTGACCTAAGTTTTAAAGAAGCGGAGAAGGTCAGCGCTATTATGTCATCTAACGAAGTAACGATGTTTGTAGACGGACTGGAACGGCGTTCAGAATATAATAGTTATGGACCTTACGACCATATTGGGATGTGGTTTCCTCCGCAGTTATTGCGGAATATTAAAGCGGTTGAAGAAGGCGCAAAAGGAATTAGACCTGTAGGAAGATTGGCTTTTTTTCACAACTACCAAAAAATTAAAACAGCAATTGAAACAGCAGAAAGGCGCACCAGGGGACATGAATCTTCGTTATTACAATCAGGCTTAAGAATAGAACCAGGTTTAAGTATTTTCGTAGTTGGTTCTTTATGTGGTGGTACTGGAAGCGGAATGTTTTTGGATGTTGCTTATAGCTTGAGAAGTACTTATGGTGAACAAGGTGCTCAAATCTTTGGTTATTTAGTGATTAGTCCGGAGTTATATGGTAATGCTCCTAACATGAATGCTAATACTTATGCTGCATTAAAAGAACTAGACTATTATAGCAATTCTGGTACAGAATTTACAGCTTGTTATGATATTGAAAGTTTATCATTTATTCGAGAAAAACGTCCACCATTTGATTACACTTATTTATTATCTAATCAAACAGGGGGTGAATACGAAATTCTCAGTCAAGGGAAGTTATGTAATGTGATTGCACACAAGATAGCTCTAGATTTTTCTGGTGAATTGGCTCCAGTCATGAAAGGAAACCGAGATAATTTTCTCCAACATATAATTCAGCCTGATAAACATCCCCGTCCTAACAATCAAAGATACTTAACTTTTGGATTATCTGCAATTTATTTTCCTCGTGATACTATTATCGAAATCGCCTTAACAAAAGTAGGCTTAGAATTGGTGAGATTTTGGTTGAATGGTAAAGGTCAAAGTCCAGATCCTGTGAATTTACTTGAACAGTTTTTAATTCAGTATCATTGGCATAATGATTTAATCAAACGAGATGGATTAACTAATAAACTAGCCGAGTCTGTAGAAGAATTTAATAAGAATTTTAGCAATAGTATGAAAACTTGGCAGAATAAATTATCTCAATTAACTGCTGAGTGTAAAAATAGAGATGATCGTACTAATATTCGTCAGCAATTAACAGGAGAATTTCCTAAGCAATTTCGTACAGTACAACCAGGTGAAACAGAAGGTAATCGCGGATATTGGCTAACAAGGTTAATTCAGGCTGCTCCTAAGATTGTCAAGGAGTTTATCAATAATATTGACGACTATTTAACTCAACTACTTACCCCAACTGAACCAAATTTTTCTATTAAAAATACCCGTAATTGGCTAGATGCTTTACAGCATGAATTGCATAAATACCAACAAAATTTGCAAGAAGAAATTACTGTTTTTGGGGGAATGAAGCGACTGGAAGATATGGAAAGAAAATGGAATAATGCTGAACAAGTTATGGAAGAAATTGAAAATAAATTTAGTATAGGTTTTAATTCAAAGAATAACCAATTTCAAGATGAAGCAAAAAAAGTAATTCAGGAAGTTTGTAAAATTATCAGGCATAATTTTAACTTAACTGTGTCACAAGAGACATTGAAAATTGTCAATCAGTTACAAAAACATATTCAAGAAAGGGAAAAACAAGTAACAGCTTTCAATAGCTTAATAGAAGATTTACAAACTGCTTATGAAAAAGAGGAGCGAGAATTAAAGCAACTGAATTTTGATGAAATGAGTGGTGAGGCGATTTTCGCTACTGAAGATATTGAACGTTGTTATCAAGCGATGTTACCAGAAAATGATGTTCTTGCTCAACTAGTACTAGCAAGTTCAGTAATTACAGAGGAAACTGGTAGAGGTGTATCTTTAGCATTTTTCCTGAATCTGGAACGGACTACTTACTCTCAATTAAAACAAGAAATTGACCCAAAAATTGATAGTCTATTTGCTTTTCGCGGTAGCAATATTGTTAATTCTGTGATTAAACGCTTCATCCAAAAATACGCTTTAGCTGCGCGTCCAACTCGCCTAAAGCAAATTATTCAAGAAGCTGAACCTCTTTTGCGCTTAAATTTGAGCGACCCTTATTTCCGAGATGATACCGCTAAAATTAGTACATTAGTAGGATACAAAGATACAGATGAATCGGAAGTAAGACAGTTTAAAAATTTACTCATCCAAGATTTAGGTGTTTCCACAACTGTTTTAAAGTCAATACAAGCAGATGATGAAATTCTATTCGTGAATGAGTATGCTGGATTTCCTTTGAGATTAATTAGCCGTTTGGAGAAAATGCGAAATCCATACATTCGGGAACAAAACTCAGGTACATCTTTCTTACATAATGATTATCAAACTTCTTTTCCCGATATTATTCCACCTGATGCTAAACTTATGGAAGAGATGGAAGATATTTTTTATCCCTGTTTAGCATTAGATTTATTAGAAGCAAATGAAAATCAGGAATTAGAGTTTAAGCATTATGATGTTTTCCAAGGTAGCTACTATACTGTCTCTTTGAGTTCAAGCTGGATGGAAGCTTTGGAAACTTTGGCTAATAATCACAACATGGCTGATACTTTGGAAAAGATTTTGAATGAGGCGATCGCTCATGTAGGAAATAATCGCAACCTATGGGAAAATGAGTATCTACCGAAACTGCGTCAGTTTTCCGAAAATCTCAGGAGGATCCCCGAAGACAGTCCCAATTTTCCCTATGTACAAAAAGTATATGTCTCACCAGACAATATTCAACCTAGAGTCAAAGAGGGAATTATCAACCGGTTTTGGAAAAAGATGGAAGCAAGATTTAAAAACCAAAATGCACTTTCAACCAGAGACGATACAAGAAATCAACCGGTTATCATGGGTGAAATATTCTCTAGCTCTCCCTCAGATTCTCATGATAATCGCTTCAAGCGACGATCAGAGTTAGAACAACTCAAACAAGATTTGGATAACGGTTTTATTCTTCCAGAAGAGTACGAGCGAGAAAAACAAAGGATCTTTCTACAATATCCATTGTAATTTTTATAGATAGTTAACATCTACCCACTTTTAACAAATTCCCTCTACTACAGGCGATAATTTCTATGCTTTCTCTACCACCTTACTTAATTTTTTTCATCTTTGTACTTGTAATTATCCCATCTATAGCTACTATCTTCTTTCGCATAGCTCTCTACCGCTACCTCACAGATTCGGCTAATAAAGTACAAGTATTAATCAAGGGAGGAATACGAGGAAAACAACCGGAAATTGTCAAAAAATTGGAACAGAGATTCAATGAAGATAGTGGAAAATTAGAGCAGATGAATACAGGAGCATTAATTGATCAAATATATAGCCAGCAAAAAGTCAAGGGATTTACCTGTGAACAAATAGATCATTTCTGTCAAATTCTACCAAATCTACTCTTAGCCTTTGGGTTACTCGGAACTTTTTCAGGTATCACTATTAATTTATCTGGGCTCAGTCAAACAATCAATCAAACTAATGCTAGTGATGTTGCTAGTTTAGTGACTGAATTAAAGCAACCATTAGCGGGAATGTCCATTGCATTTACTACCAGCTTGACAGGATTACTTTTTAGTGCGTTATTAACAGTATTTAATTTTTTATTCAATGCTGGACTTGCTAAATATCGCCTGATTAGTTCTTTAGAAGACTACCTAGATAATATTTATTTTCCCAAAATCCAGGGTAATAGCCGCCTTGACAAAATAGTTAATAAAATGGTTTCCCAACAGGATGAATTTTTAACTCGATTCGGCGATACAGTCAGGGAAGCAGTAGAAAAATCTATGGGAAATGTAGCCAAACAAATTGCTGATGGAAATGTAGAAACTACAAATTTAGCTAGACAAGTTTATGAGCGATTCGCAGAAGCATCTGGTGTTATATCTGGAGCAGCTAATGAGTTTAAAAATTCCATGTCAGATTTAAATTCTACGTCTCAGGTATTCAGACAGTCAGCTGATATTTTTAGTCAAAGTCAGTTTCCCGAACAATTATCATTAGCTACAGGAGATCTGAGCAATACACAGCAAAAGTTTTCTGAGTCAGCTGCGAGTTTAGCCACAACAACCGAATTGATTCAAACAGTTTTAATCGAAGTCCAAAATTGTAGTCAGAATTTAATTAATTTGGCTAATGATATTCGACATATTAATCAAACATCCATTGAAATACTAGGTTTGCATCAATCTAATCAGAATCTTCTTGGTGAAATTATTCCCCAACTTGAGCAAGGTGCTAACAGCTACCAAAAAGCAGTTAACAAGTTGGATGATTTAGATAAAAGGGTGGAGGGTAGAGTTAATAGTTTGGATCAATTAATCACAGTTATGAATCATTTATCGGAAAATGCTAAAGAATATACAACTAAGATGAATAGCGCAATTACTAGCGGATATAACCAAATAGATGAAAATAATCAAAATAATCAAACTTTGTTGATTACAGTATTACAAGATAATAATTCTCAATTAATTTCCGAGTATCAAAATCTGATTCAAGGAATTAACAAGCAAACAGATATAAATATTAAGGGCTTTAAAAGAGTTATAGATCATCTTCAGGAATGTAATCGAAATATTTATGACACCAAAAGTTATATTTCTCGACTTAAACAAGTAGTCGAATAACTGATAATTCAAAAATATAATTTATTAAAAGTAGATTAAAATTATGGCTCGTCGTTCACGCTATACAGAATATAAACAAGATTTAAATGTTTGGCAAGCTTTCACTGATTTAATGTCTAATACTTTTATGATATTAGTATTATTTTTATTTATAGTTATTATCATGTCAAGAATTACTATAAGTGTCAATAAAACTAATTCAAATCCAATTGATTTGGCTTTAAAAATAAAACAACTAGAGCAGCAAAAAAAATATTTACAATACCAATTACATCTACAAAGAAAATTAACAGATACACCACCAATTATCGTAATCAAAGATGAGGGTGCTTATAGATTTGCTTCTGGTAGTGCGGAAATACCTGAAAAAATGTCTAATTATATTCTGAAGCAGATAGTACCAGAAATAGAAGATAAAGCTAAACAATATGGAATTAATGTTGTAGAAATAATTGGACATACTGATGGACAAGTTAATGGTAAAATAACAAGTAATTTAGATACTTATTTGGAAGAAGTCGCCAATGGTAACTTAACAGTAAATAAACTCCAAGCAGGTTCTAATGCTGATTTGGGATTAATGCGAGCTTTATCAGTTGTCAAAGTACTGCGTTATATCCAGAATAAAGCTGGTAGACTATCTGGCTTATCTTTTCGTGCTTATTCCGCAGCACAGTTAATCTTACCCAATGGAAGATTTGCTGGAATAGCTCGTCAACAGGATGTCACAAGAAGACGTATTGAGATTCGTTTTACTCGTTTAGGAAAGGTGCAAGAAGTTAGATAATGGGGTTAAGCAGCTAAAACCTTCCTGTGCTTTATCAGATAAATTAGCCAAATTCTCTCCCGCCAGAGCCGCACGGCCCGGACGGGAGAAAATCTACACCAGACGATGTCCCCCTCTTTGATGTTTTGGCATAAAGAGAAAACTTTGTCTGAATTACCTTAATAGTAATCAACATCCCCAAAATATTTCCTCTATCCATAGATAGATATAGCAAAATCAAACTTCCGTAGTTGCGCTTCAGCGCAATTAATCTTTTTACTTGTGTAAATATAAAAGTACTTCAAGAGTGAAAATTGCATTATCCTACAGAAATCGCTAGACTTGATATAGCCAGTATTAAAGGTTTCTACAAAATGGAAGTTATATCTTTTAATCAAGCCAAAGAGAATCTGGAGCAAGTTTTAGACCGTGTAATAGAAGATGCTGACTACACAGTTATTCATAGAGAAGATGTAGGAAATGTAGTGGTGATGTCACTAGATTTTTTCAACAGTTTAATGGAAACAGTACATTTATTAAAATCTCCAGCAAATGTAGCTCATCTGGAGAAATCTATCAGTCAATTTAAAAAAGGGAAAGTGGTAGAACATAATTTGTTAAATGACTAGGATTTTGGCTTGGATAGATGAAGCTTGGAGTGATTATCTTGACTGGCAAGTACGGGATAATAAAACAAAGAATTAACAAATTAATTGAAGATACAAAGCGATCGCCGTTTGAGGAATCGGTAAACCAGAACCTCTAAAAGGGAATTTAGCCGGATTGTGGTCGAGGCGAATTGATGATAAGAATCGTTAGAGAACGCACATCAAACACCCTTCTCTCTTTGATGTTTTTGCATAAAGAGAAAAATTTGTTTGAATTACCCTAATAGTAATCTACATCCTAACAATATCTCCTCTACCTATAGATAGATATAGGGATCTTAATTTGGAGAGACTTAGATTGAGAGCTTTTTTACTTATTTCGTATTCAACAAAGCAAATTTACCATTGACACCATTTGGCTCCATCTTTAATTGAGCTACATAAAATTCTTTTTGAATTACATCACCTACTGGTGTAAAAGCAATTTCCCCCAGAGGAGTTTGATAAGTTAATTTGAGTAACTCCTGATTTAATTCTTTACGCAATTGCGGTAGTTTCAAATTATTAATTTGTCTTTTTTTATCTAAAGACCTCAATGCTTCTACATATACTTGTAAAGCGGTAAAAGCTTGAGCGGTGACTTGGGGTGGTTCTCTGTGATATTGAGACTGGAAGGCTTGGCGAAATGCAGTGTTAATTTTACTTTGATATTCAGGACTATAAGCCTGAGCAACAATTACACCATCACACAGCGCTCTACAGACTGAGAAAATATGAGATGTATTAAATCCATTACCACCAATAATCAAGCCATGATAACCAAGTTCCCGTAGTTGTTTAACTAAGTTTCCTCCATCTACAGCTAAACCAGAGGCGATCGCTAAGTCTGGTTTTAAATTAATCGCACTACTAGCTTGAGCCTGAAAGTCGGTATCAGTAGTTTCAAACTTTTGCACAGTTACCAAATCCAGGTTTAAATCTTTAACTGTTTTCTGAAAAATTTCCGTTTCCGACTTACTAAAAGCATCATTATCAGCATAGAATACAGCCACTCTTTTGATATGAGGATTTTGTTTAAGTGCTGCTTTCACCGCATAGGGAGCAACAACAGCAACGGAAGCAGAAACACGAGAAACGTACTCGCCAATTTCAGGAATACCCTTAGCGGTATTTGATGCGCCGATTACTGGGACTTGATCGCGATCGGCTATAGGATCAGAGCTAAAAGCTTGTTGTGAGAGAGTCGGTCCGATAATACCTACAACCTTATCTTGATTAATTAGAGTTTGAAAGGCGTTAATCGCTCCAACTTCATCACCACCAGTATCTTGAAATATTAATTTAATTGGTTTACCGTTAATACCGCCATTGTCATTAAAATACTTTTGAGCAACTTTTACTCCGTCAGTTCCTTCTTGACCCAGTAAAGCTACATTGCTGGTTTGAGCAAAAGCGATACCAATAGGAATAGTATTATCTACATCTTTTTTAGCTGTGGGATTATTTGCAGAATCTGCGCCAATATTGCCATTTTTCCCGCAAGCTGTCAGCAGTAGAGTGCAGATGAATAATAATAAAGATGTATAATTGATGATTTTTTGTGTATGTTTAAGGTAGATCGCATTGTTCATTTATCTAGTGGAATGATAGGTTAAGTCAAAGATCCTAAAACTGTTTGGCATCAATACGGAAGATACTAGCATCATCACCAATCGTAAAGCAAGATTCGCCCGTTTGTTCCCAAACGCGCTGTACCACTTCTTCTGCACTCAGTTCGTGTTGGTCAGTCTCCAGAATCATATATTGCGAACCGTCACCATTGCCAGATCGCCACGTCGCACCATACAAATGACAGAACACGGACTCAAGCTTATCAGGTGTGAGTTTACCGTTGATGATCCATTCATCAGGAAGTCGATACCAGTTTGTAAAGGACTTACCAATATCTGGATTGAAAAGGTAGGTCTCTAGATAGTTGTCCCAGAAGCTCATCGTATCAGTGATCGTTAACCTCAGATATTTCATAGTAATACTCCGGTTTTTGAGTTGGATCGTACTATAATTATACTAATGCAACGCGCCTCATCAATCTATTATTGCTATAATTGGTTATAGCTTCGTTGTCTCCCTGGAGTGATATCCTGATGTAACTGAGCAGCAAAAAGGAAATACAATTTCTACTTTGGTTTTTTTAGGAAGTGTGTTGATATGAGCATTCCACTTTTAGACTGTTTGACAGAAGAAAAACTGGTAACTCTCCAAGATGTTTCTTGGGAGCAATTCAAGGGAATTGAAGCCCAGCTATCGGATAACCGTAATATCCGATTATCATATTTGTCAGGAGTTTTAGAGATTATGTCTCCCATTGGTAGAAAACATGAATCCGTGAAAAGAACTTTGGGTTATTTGCTAGAAGCTTACATGAGAAAGTCGGGTATCCGGTTTTATGGTCTTGGTGGATACACTTTGGAAGAACCGGGTTATGCTTCAGGTACACCGGATGAGTCTTACAACATTGGTGCGGAAAAAGAAGTTCCTGACATCATTATTGAAGTTATTGTCACCAGTGGAACTATTAACAGGAAGGAATTATATAGACCCAAAAAAATACCTGAAGTCTGGTTCTGGAAATCAAGTTCTATAAAAATATTCCGTCTTAATCAGATAGGCGAATATGAAGAAGTAGCACGAAGTGGATTTTTTCCCGATCTAGATCCCGCTTTATTGCTGCGTTATCTTGCTATGACTGATCAGTACGATGCGGTCCAAGAATTTATTCAGGCGATCGCTAAGAAATAGATAAACCAGAACTTCTGAAAGGGAATTTAGCTAAATTTTAGTCTAGGCGAATTGATGACAGGAATCGTTTAGTTTATGCTACTGGTAAGTTTTAGGTCTTAAATAGAGAAGGGTTTTAGCTCTACCCTTACCCTATCACTACCCAATTTTCCATCAGAATCAGTAAATTTGCATGACTATCCCGCAATTTGTTCTAGCTTCAGCTTCTCCTGCTCGTCGTCGTTTATTACAAACAGTAGGTATTCAGCCCATTGTTGCTCCTAGCGGTTTTGATGAATCTCAGGTTCAAGATACCGATCCAGCCCGTTTAGTCCAAACTCTCGCTTGGTGTAAAGCTGAAACTGTTGCTCCTAATTTCTCTTCAGCTTTAGTTATGGGCTGTGATTCAGTTTTGGCGATGAATGGCGCAATTTATGGTAAACCAGCTAATCCTCAAGAGGCGATCGCTCGTTGGCAAATTATGCAAAACCATTATGGCGACTTGTACACCGGATACGCTCTTATCGATACTACCAAAAATTGCAAATTAGTCAAGTGTCAATCCACCAGAGTTTATTTTGCTCAGATGAGCGATCGCACGATTACAGCTTATGTCAATACAGGAGAACCGCTTAACTGTGCTGGAGCATTCGCCATTGAAGGATTTGGTAGTTTATTTGTCGAGAAAATAGAGGGTTGTCATACTAATGTCATTGGTTTGAGTTTACCGATGTTAAGAAATATGCTTGCTGAATTAGGGTATGAAGTAACTGATTTTTGGTAATAGGAGAAAATTAAAGAAATGTAGGTTGGGTTTCCTTCCTCAACCCAACCTACGGTAATAACTGATCGGCTAGTTGAGTAATCTCATCCCGCATTGTCAGTTGTTTAAGCCAATGAATTGGTATATCCGATTCTCCATAATAAGCTCCTGCGAGTTGACCACAAATTGCAGCAGTTGTATCTGCATCATCGCCTAAATTAGTGGCTTTAAGTACTGCTTCAGCATAATTTTCTGTTGTCCAAAAACACCAAAGAGCAGCTTCCAGACTTTCTACTACATATCCCGTACCACTAATTTGATTAACTGTCTTATGGCGATACTCTCCAGCAGCGATCGCTTGGATCGATGGCGATTTTAGTATTTCTGGATGACTCCCAAGCAGGATTTCTGTTTTAGTGGCTCCTGAGAGCGCCCGAAATAAGATGTCACCAAATAAATGACTTGCATCAATGCACTCTAATGCTCCATGAGTTGTGCGAGCGCTTTCTCCAGAAAAATGCCAGATGCGATCGCGATCGGGAAAATAGAACATTGGTATAGGTGCTAGTCGCATTAAACAACCGTTACCAGCGGATTTGGGATTGGGAGAACCACTAAAGGGATTACCAGATTTCTTGTATTCAGATAGAGCTTGTCTAATCGTGCTACCAATATCAAAGCAAGTTCCTGTACTACTCAAATAACCATTTTCATACCAATTACAATAACGGTTCATTTGATCGACAGGATCAAAACCACCAACTTCCACTAAGCTAGTAGCTAAACACAAAGCCATAGAAGTATCATCAGTCCATTGACCTGGTTTCAGGTTAAATGGACCGCCACCAATCATCTCTGTCACAGGTGGAAATGAATTACGTAACCGAAACTCTACTGTTGTTCCAATAGCGTCACCTATCGCCAGTCCTAACAAACATCCTCGAAATTGTTCTATTAAATTCATAAGGGCTGTAAAGTGTTAAATTTTAATACTTTTAACTCCAAGCTACTATATAGGTGTTGCACTTAATTCCGAGACTAATTGGTTTAGTTCATCCACAAGTGGTGAATTGAAACCATCTGAATGATAAATTTGGAGGAAAGTGCTATAAAACCAAAGTGTTCCAGATTTTCCTCCTTTAAATTTCTCCCAAACCATCTCTCCTTTGACCCTTCTTTCAATTAATATAGAACGAGCATTGTGGACTTTATCGGCTAAAGCTACGCGACGCACAGAGGTAGAAGCCTGACTGATTTTGGCTAAATATTCCAACTTGCGTTCGCGCCAAGGTGGTTTTGGTACAATATGAGTCTCTGTACAACCATCCACAATCGCTGTGACTCGTTCCCCAAATAATTCCAGAATAGCAAGTCTTGTTGCGATTCCTCCTTGGTCTTCCACTGCGTCATGTAAAAGCGCAGCAATAGCTTCATCTTCATCTCCACCATCTTCTAAAGTTAAAGCTGCTACGCTCAATAAATGGCTTACATAAGGGATATTGGTTAATTTACGGTATTGTAATGCGTGTAGCTGAGTTGCATAAGCAAGTGCTTGTTCAAAGCGTTGGGTTAATTGTATTGGCATTTTTATTTACCGGATAGGGTTGGGGGAACAATGCTTAAAGATAGTATTTTCCAAGGAAGAACTTCTGATTTTTCCCATTTCTCTGTCGGTCGCTCTAATATATCAACAACATCAGAGACTACTAACTCCAAGTCACTTTGTAAGGACAAATCAGCCGGTTCTCCATGGGATTCATAACAGCGTAAAATCCATTTTTGCGGGTCAGACTCAGATTGCTTAAACGCGATGAGGACAAGATTCTCGGCTGATAAATCTAATAATTTACCCACTGGATTTAAAGTATTTGTCTTTATAGGGTGAGAATCTGGGAAAAACACTACCCTAAGAGGGATGTTTAACTCATATCCATATCTTACAGTATGAGCAGATTGCCAATTATTTGCGTGAGGATAGATAGCATAAGTAAATTTTTGCTGACCTCGATCTGCTTCTGGAGTAGGCCAGTTAGGGCTGCGGAGCAAAGTTAGGCGCAACCGATTTGATTGGCTATCATAACCGTATTTGCAATCATTGAGCAAACTTACACCATACTCATCTGTACTCAAATCAGCCCATCTCAATGCAGGAACTTCCCATTTAGCTTTTTCTCTTGGTGTTTCTGGCTGGTTAGAACGGCGAATTGCACCACAGGGAATTTCGTAAGTGGTATACTCCGATGATATATTACAGCGAAAAGCAGCTTTGACTAATACATGACTTTCTTGCCAATCTACAGTAGTCTCAATTTTGAGTAGTGGTAGACCAAGAGAAAGAATATAATCTTGGGAAAATTCTGATTTTCCTATCTGTCGCACTATTCGTAACCGCTGTTGTACAACCCCTTGATCTATCCACTGAATCGATTTAAGATCACTTGGAGGTAATGGGTGTTGGGCGTAATCGGGGTCAATATTCCAAGCATCCCAATATTGTCCACTGTCTTGAAATGCTTGTAACTGATTAAATTCGACTCCCTCGGTAACTTCTCTCCGATTTATTTTGTCAAAAACCCTTGATAATTCGCCATTTTCAGGATTTACCACGATTCGGAGAAATTCGTTTTCTAAAATCCAATCTTTTCCATTAGTTGGGATTTGGGGAGTTTCTAGTTTTTCTGCTGGTGACTGACATAGCCAAAAAACCCGATAACCAACTGATGGAATGTCAGTTGCGAGAAATAATAATTCAATTTTCGCGGGGTCTTTGGCTGAAACTTGGGATGGTAGTAAATTTCCGGCTAAATCGTGAATTTCCCAATTTTGCTGGAAAGGATAGTTCGATAAGTTGGATAAATCTACAGATACTACTTCTTGACGTAACCAGTTCATCTGGTTGAACACGACAATCGGTAAAGCATTTGGTTGTGGTGGTGTTGGTAGAACTATGGCGTTGGCGATCGCCTGTAAAGAATCTGCTAAAATTTCCGTACCAACTTGTTCCACTTCTCGCCAAGCTTGATTTGCGTCTACATAAACTGGAGGAATCGCTGTTCCTGGGAGAATATCATGGAATTGGTTAAACAGAACTTTTTTCCAAGCATCTGCTAATGGAACTTGGGGATAAGTTACTCCTGTGATGATAGTCGCCAAAGCAGCAAATAATTCAGCTTGATATAACAACTTCTCAGAATATCGGTTTGATAACTTTTGTTGAGCATGGGTTGTATAACAACCGCGATGGAATTCCAGATATAATTCCTCATTCCATACAGAAAGCTCTTTTTGGCTAACTTGCTGTAAATAAGGTTCCACTTGGGAAAATTCCAATGTGGGGAAAAAGGGAGATTGTTTCCATCTCCTGGCGACATTCAACATATCTTTAGTTGGACCACCACCATGATCACCACAGCCAAATAACCAAAGACTGTCTGAGAGATGCGTCTGTTTTTCCCAACCAATAGCATAATCAGCGATTTCTTGAGGATTCACATCTTGACCAATGGGATTGGACATGAAACTCAATATCTCTGTACCATCCGGGGATGACCACAAGAAAGTCCCGTAAGGAAAAGTCGTGGTATCGTTCCATTTCAGCTTCTGAGTCACGAAATACTCTATTCCACCTTGTTTGAGTATTTGGGGAAGAGTAGCACAAAAACCAAAGGTATCTGGTAACCAAACAATTTTGCTGAATTGACCAAATTTCTCTTGGACGTAAAGTTGACCATAAAGTATTTGTCTGATAATTGATTCCCCATCAATCAGATTCAAATCTGGTTCCACCCACATTCCGGCGATGACTTCCCACGACCCTTGAGCAAATTTTTCTTGAATTGCTGCAAATAAATCTGGTCGATGTTGTTCAATCCAAGCATATAAAGCTGGGCTGGAATGACAAAAAATTAATTCGGGAAATTCTGCTTGGAGGTTGAGGACTGATGTAAACGTGCGTTGAGCTACATCCCAAGTTTCGCTGATCGGCCATAACCACGCCATATCCATATGAGTGTTACCTAACAGCAATACACGACGATGTTGGAATAACTCTTGCTGATCAACTACCGCAGCTAGATTTTGACGGAGATTCAGGAGCGATCGCTCGAAAACTGGAGTGTCTGGTAATGCTGTCCAATTGATTTGCGCCACCTGTTCCTCCACAACCGTTAATTTTTCTGGCGCAAATGCTGTCAGGTAACTTTGCAAAACAGCTAACTCATCCGCGACAAAACCAGGGTCGATTTCGCGATCGCTCCCAGCTTCATAGATACAGAGCGATCGCATTACAGCTCCTGGGTCATGATCGGGACTGACCAGCCTCAAAGCCAAGATTATTTCCTCTCCCGGTTTCACGGAATGGCTCAATTCAACCCTAGCCTTGGAAATAAATAAATCTCCCTCCTGAATCAAAACCCCATTCCTAAAAATCTTGACATCCTGAGCCCACCAAGTTAAAGCTAGAAGTAACGTCAAACCTTCTAGACCATATCCCTGTAAATCCTGTGGAACTAATATTTTCTGAGCTAGCCATAGTACTTGATTACGATCAGGGATAGGAATATTTCCTTTATGATCGAGTCTGACTAAAGGCCAGTTAGATATATCTTGAGGAATCAATAAACTATCAGCCAGTGAATTATCATAATATTGCCAATTTCCCAGAATATCAACCTGACTCATCTGGTGTAACTTGGCTGTAGTTTGAGAAATTAGATTTACATCCATATATATATAATGAAGCTGAGTAAATGAATTTTAATTAAAGTGGTGTCTTTGCGGGTAAACCAACAGCACGGGGAAATTTGATTGGCGTATCTTTCACCTTCTTCAAATAAACACAATGACGGATACTTTGGGTAATAGGAGTGGTAAACTGTGTAACTACTTCTACTAATCCACCCAATTGCTTAACTGCATTTTCTAAATTAACTGCTTCTGCTTGTGTCCAAGTTCCACGGTAAATCACGGCTAAACCTCCCTGTTTCAGTAGCGGTAAAGAATACTCAGCACATGTAGAAACCGTACCCACAGCACGAATTACAGCTAAATCATAACATTGACGATGCTGTTTTTGCTGCCCAATTTCCTCTGCTCTTCCTAAAAGGGTTTTCACATGAGTCAGAGCCATTTGATCTATTATGTGATCAATAAAATTAATTTTTTTCTGAGTGGAATCGAGCAGCGTCACAGTGGATGATGGCGCGACGATGGCGATCGGTATTCCAGGAAAACCTGCTCCAGTACCAATATCGATCACGGAACCGCCTGTAAGCAATGGGGGTATGAGTCCCTGTTCTGAGATTATTGGGTGTAAAGAATCCCAAAGATGCTTTTCCGCAAATTCTTCAGATCCAGTAATTCGAGTTAAATTGAGTGATTCGTTACCTTGTAAAACTAACTCATAAAGTTGTTGAAACTGAGTTTGTTGTTGAGTACTTAGTTGTAAATTCAGGCTTTGTTGTATTTCTTCTAACATTAATTGTGGAAGATATATCTAGAGTGTTAATTATTTGGGAAATTATAGCACCTTTCCCTCTATTTAATTTACACGCAAGTGCTGAAGTGTCAGTTCGCTTTTGTGTTGCGATTTGCTAAAATAGAGATGTACGTGAAAAGGCGATAACATGGGGCGCAGCCATCGCTAGATTTCACTTGTTTTACAACTTATCTCATCTTTAGTATTAAGAATCGTACTATATTTTAGGTGTCTTACTGCTATAGGTTTTAGAGAAATTATTAAAATGAGAATTATCGCTCGGAGTACCTTAAAAAAATATTGGCAAAAACATCCTGATACAGAACAGCCTTTAAAAGCATGGTTTGATGATGCTTCCCGTGCTAATTGGGAAAGTCCATCGGAAATTAAAGAATTATATGCCAATAGTAGTATTATTACCAATAACCGAGTAGTGTTTAACATTAAAGGCAATAATCATCGCTTAATTGTACATATTCGTTATGATATCGGTATTATTTTTATTCGTTTTATTGGTAATCATCAAGAATATGGCAAAATAGATGCTACAATTGTTTAAGGAGGCTTGATGTTATGAACTTGAAACCGATTAAAACTGAAACCGATTATCAACAAGCTTTAAAAGAAATTGAACAACTATTTGATGCTCCAGTAGATACACCAGAATATGAAAAATTAGCTATTTTAACAACTTTAGTCGAAGTTTATGAACAAGAAAATTATCCGATTGAACCTCCATCGCCCATTGCAGCAATTTTATACTATCTAGAAAGTCGTAACCCAGGGGTTGCTGTGTTTATTGAAAATTTAAAACGTCATGGAGTTAGTGAAGAAATAATTAATACTGCTTTAAATGAAATGACTCAGGTGTAATTATTAACCAAAGTGGAAGGGCAATTATATTTTTACAGGTATAATGGAACAAGCTAGAGATTCATTACAAAAAACAAAAATGATATCTATCAAGCTAGATCGAGAAGTAGAATAGCAATAGCGCCAGCGCTGACTTGTCAGTTTGCTTTTAGGGATGTGGAGAGGTGTGTAGACTTTTGTGGGAATTTCGAGGGCGATGGCTGCTAAGTATTGTGCTGCTGCAAGCAATTCGCCCCTTTGGGGTATCGCAAATAGCGCATAAAAATTTTTGCGGTTATAATTATTAGCAGTCCAGTAAGTTATATTGACTGCTATGGATAACGCATTACAATACATCTGTGATTCAGAAGGGCAAACAGTTTCTGTAATTGTCCCAATTGATCTTTGGCAAGAAATAATTTCGGAGAGAGAAACTGCTTATCTACTGAGTAGTCCAGCCATGAAAGCAAGATTACTTACAGCTAGAAAACGTCAAGATGGAATTTCTTTAGAAGCAGCCTGTGAAAAACTTGGAATTTGATGCAGATGCTTTTGATGACCTAGCTTGGTGGATCGACATTGATCGTAAAAAAGCGTTAAAAATCATCAAGTTAATTCGTGAAGTGCAACATAATCCATTTGAACGAAACAAAATAAAATAAAATAAAATAAAAAACTACACTTACATTGAAAAAACTCTTTAGATTTATCGAAACATCGAATTATTTATAAGATAAAAAAGAAAACATCAGCTTTAGATTCCTAATTCATTGGTACGCAGTTCACTCAGGAATTTTTAAATCTCTAGTAATATCATTTATATCCTGAAAAAGAGATTTAGCCTGAGGATTATCACTAGGACAACTAAGATCGGGTGATTGTTCTCCACCCAAGCGAATAAAGGTAGAACTACCAAATGAAACCGATTTCATACAAGGTTGAGTTGGTAGTTTGGATAATGGTTGGGCTTTTTTTATATCTCTAAAAAATTTATGAGTCAATTTTTGCTTTAATAAACCTTTTCCATTTCTATTGCTACCCACAACATAATCTACTTTTCCAGTCGGTGAAATATAAATGCGATAACAGGGTGTATTGGTTGAGCCTGTATTTAAAATTATTGCAATATTACTTTTTACCAATTTATTTTGAGGTGGACATTGGTTTTTATTAACTTGCTGGGGTAGTTGAGCATTAGCGCTAAGAAAGATAGCTTCATTTGTCAGCGAAGTTAGACAGACAAAAGTAACTAATGAAAGAAATTTAAATACATTCATAAAAGCTATTACCCTCTAAAGTTCAGGATGAATCTCACCAAAATTTACCTACAATAATATACGCTGACCAGTAATAAGGATGATGATATGGTCTTTGATCTGGTGAAATTTGGCTAGATTGCTCCATTTGTGTGATTAAATATTGTTTGATCTTTTCTGCTTCTGGATGCAAATGTCTGAGTAAATTTTCATACCATTGTGTCAGTTCTCTAGCAGTTAAATCTCTCAACCATGCTGTTGTTTCGGCTAAAATCATAGCTGGAGATTGACCAGCATGATGCATCTTTAGCCTAGAATAGAATTCTATCATAAATACAGCGTTAATAGTGGGCGGTACATGCCAAAGTGGCATGATTATATGGGGAATTCCTGCAATTAGCCAAGCTGCATCTAAACCTATATATTCACTAGTAGTGTTTTGATGGGTATTCCTCACAATTTCACAATCGGCGAGAGTAACTAAGTTATAAGCTGACACAGCTTGTTGACAAATCTCCCCTAGTGTTAGTTGCTCTGTCTCTGATAATAGCAATCCGCTTTTCAGGGGTTCATTAAAATTGTTGATTGCTTGGGCAGCAAAATGTAAAATTTGACAATCCCTAGCTAAATAATTACTTACCTGTGCTTTAGTCGCTTGGATTCCCTTGATCTGGTAAGCACTGTCAAAGATATCTTTAATCACCGCAGTGGAAAATTCTCTAGGACTCAATTCTCCCTCATTAATAGGGGAATTTTCTACAATGGCTATTTTCTGGTTTTGCCAATTTGACCTTAACTCTGTTGTTTGAGCAATTGCTATTTGAATTGTGGGTAGATAGGTAATCGTGTAATTTAACTGAGAATATAATTCCTTGTCTATCGATGGATGGGGTAGATGGAAGAGCGCATGGAGTGGTAATCTAGATAAATCCCGATGGGGGACTAAAATTAGGCGACTAATTCCCTCAAGTTCGGGGATAATTGTCGGAATATTCAGAATTTCTTGCAATTGCAAAAGATTCTGTTCCATATATATTCGCCAGGGATGATTTCTTTCGACTGTTGAGTCTGGAGTTTGATGACAAAAATCTTGGTATTGGTTTTGCCAGTTTTCTAACCAGTTTTCTAATTCTATTAGGTTGCGTACTGCTTCCGGGATGACTTCTACATCTTGTATAGGTGTAAAGATTAAAATAGGTGATGGAGCTCGATCCTTGATGATAAATGTTTGGATAGCAGCTGGACTAATTTGCCAGTAAACTATAGCTGTGGAGGGATCTATTAGTTGT
>Ga0209611_10006043_pt1 | contig 20043 bp, 14 predicted proteins | sample S1TSphgellanicum_3_FD_187693 | JGI IMG/M metagenome (GOLD analysis project Ga0209611, IMG submission 187693) | Host-associated microbial communities from peat moss isolated from Minnesota, USA - S1T2_Fc - Sphagnum magellanicum MG (SPAdes) (version 2) | ecosystem: Host-associated > Plants > Peat...
TGGTTGATCGTACAGCATCCTTTTTTTTGCGAACGGATCCGGGCCTTGCGCCGTGAAGAGGCGGCGGTGCAGGCTTGGAAACCGGGATCGGCGGCTCTTGAATCGGCGGCGATGCTGCTTGAAAGCGGCTGCGAGGGAAAACTGCTGGACGTGTGGACGTTTGAAAAGCAATTGTTTTCATGGCTGCTGGAAATGGAGCGGGAAATGTATCATCGGCGGTATCCGCAGGATGAGCGGCAGCGCCTGCTTGACGAGACCCGCCAGATGTTGCGCGAACGCCTGCACAATCCGCCTAGCGCCGCCGAACTGGCCGAGCGACACCACTTGGAGCGGACGACGTTCAGCCGGAAGTTTAAGGCGACGACCGGCATTTCCCCGGCGGCATTCATGACGGAAGTGCGGCTCGAGGAGGCTCTGAAATTATTACGCACCGCGGCCAAGCTTGAGGAAGTGGCCGAGAGAACGGGCTTCGCCGACGCGAACCACTTTTGCAAGGTCTTTCGCCGGCATTTTCATTCCTCACCAGGCGCTTATCGCCGCTTGATCCTGAAAAAAAGGATCGAACCGGCCTTTGCAAACAGAACTTGAAGTTTAAAAAGTTGGTTGAACCGTTGATCAAAGCCTCATCAGAGCGGCTCAGCCTGTCCCCCCGATTTATCAGCCGCAAATCGCTGCCCCAGGCCATCATGTTCGCATTTTTCCGCTAGGGGACTCGAACGTGCTGGCCGTGGCCAATTCGGCCGGATGGAGCGCACGCTCCGGCTGCGGCTTCATGGGCTTCTTTCACTCGTGTGGGGTAAACACCCCATTTTCTAAGTATGGAAACTCGTTCACTTTTGGAGTCGAGCAGACAGATCGCCGAGTTACTTCGATACGTTTGGCCGAACCGTCGACGCTGTTAGCGCATTTCGTCGTTGGAAACCGCTTCTTGACAACGAGGAAAAAGTGACGAATAATGTTTTATATCACTCGTTACTTTATGCGTTCCAAATCCAATCCGGCCAAACGAGAAGCCACCCGGTTGCGTATCCTCAACAAGGCCGATGAGCTTTTTCACCGTTTGGGATTTTACAAGACGACCGTGGCTGATATTGCCCGCGAGTTAAAAATGTCTCCCGCCAACGTTTACAAGTTTTTTTCCTCCAAAGAAGCATTGGTTCAGGACGTGGCCGACTGGAACTTGAGTCTGTTCAAGGCGACGATTAGCGAAGCGCTCAAAGAGGAAAAAACGTCGAGCGCCAAGCTCAAGGTCCTCGCGACCACGATCTATCAGTTTCACAAAAATAAATTCCGCTCTGACCACGAGATGTACCGGTTGATGGTGGCCGCCCACGACCAGCAATGGCCCTGCGTGATTGAGTTTAAGGCGTTTTTGCGCCGTACCTTGTCCAAAATCATTGAGGAGGGCCTCGATGCCCGGGAATTTTCGCATCTGGACGCCTCGATCGAAGCGGAGGTTCTGTTTGATAGCCTGACTTGGATCATTAATCCCCTGCTGATGTTTGAACTGAAAAACGCGCAGGTCACGAAAAGGATCGACGCGCAAATTCGCTTTTTTGAGAGGGCGTTGACCTGATTTCCTCTTTTCCCATGAAACACGTTAAATCGCATCATGAAGCCATCGGCCTCAGGCGAGCCGTTGGGCTGGTGCTTGGGGCGGGATGCCTCTTGCTGATTTCCGGTTGCGCCGTGGGGCCAGATTATCATGCGCCGGCCGCCCCGAATGTAAGCGGCTATACACCCGATCCGCTTTTACCGACAGTCTCCTCCGATGTGGGTGGCGGCACCTCACAATCCTTTGTTCCGGCAAAAGATATTCCCGGCGAGTGGTGGACACTCTTCCATTCGCCAGGACTCAACCTACTCATCCTCGAAGCTCTTAAAAACAACCCGACACTTGAAGCCGCCCAAGCTTCGCTGCGCGAGGCCCGCGAAAATGTCTACGCGCAAGAGGGTTCGTTTTTCCCTTCCGTGAGCGGGGACGGCACGGCGGAACGAATGAAGAGTTCCGCTGCCTCGACCGGTCTTCCCTCCAATCCGACTTTCAATCTCTATAATGCATCGCTGAGTCTTTCCTACACTCTGGATGTTTTTGGGGGGACACGGCGTCAGGTGGAAAGTCTCATCGCCGAGCGCGATTATGAGGCTTACCAGTTGGAAGCGAGTTACCTGAGCCTTACCTCCAATATCGTTACGGCAGCGATTACCGAGGCGTCAGTTCGAGAACAAATCAAGGCCACTCAGGAAATCGTAGCCGACGAGGCGACCCAATTGGATATCGTCAAAAAGCGTTTCGATTTGGGAGGGGCTTCACGCGCCGATGTCCTTTTACAGGAGTCCAACTTGCGTCAGGAAGAAGCCACGCTGCCTCCCTTGCAGTTGCAGTTGAGCCAGACTCGAAACCAGTTGGCCGCATACGCGGGAAGATTCCCAAGCGAGCAGATCATCGAGAAATTTAATCTGGAAGATTTGCGCCTCCCTCGCGAATTGCCCGTGAGTCTTCCTTCGCAGTTGGTGGCCCAGCGTCCCGATATCCAGGCTGCCGCTGCGCAATTGCATCAGGCGAGCGCCAATATCGGAGTTGCGGTCGCCAATCGTCTGCCCCAAATCACGCTCAGTGGCAGTCTGGGCAGCGAGGCTTTGCAGGCGAGCCAGCTTTTCACGCCCGGGATGGGGCTTTGGAGCATTGCCTCAGAAATCTCCCAGCCCATTTTTGAGGGAGGAACCCTCCTGCACAAACAAAAAGCTTCGGAACAAGCCTTTGATGAAGCAGCGGGACAATATCGAAGCACCGTGATTTCCGCTTTTCAAGACGTGGCCAATGTCTTGAACGCGCTGGACTACGACGCCAAGACTTTGAAGGCCGACTTGGCGACAGAACAAAGCGCGGCCGAAAGTCTCAAGATTTCAAGGGGTCAGTACAAGTTGGGCGCTACTACCTACGTCGATGTCTTGCTGGCGCAGCAAACCCATCAAACGGCGGTGATCGCCTTGGTCAAGGCCCGCGCCACTCGATTCTCCGATACCGCCGCACTCTATCAAGCCCTGGGCGGTGGGTGGTGGCATCGCAACGATATCCAGCGGCAACCTTCGATTATCGAGAATCCCTTATGACCGCCGAACCTCAGAATTCTGGCGAATCCCAAAGTCCCATTCTTCGGCATCCGATGGTGGTGAGAATGCGGGCCTTCATCGTCGCTGCCGGGCATCGCGTGGCGGGTTTTCCTCCCGTTCGTTTCCTCGTGCGCATCGCCAAGGCGGTCGCGGGCAAAGTCGCCATCGTGGCGCGAAAATTGGCTTCGCTTGCTTTGAGAGTTCCGCTCATTCGGCGGGGAACCGATTTTGCCGCGCAAAAAATGAAAATCCCTGCCGTCAGAAACATGGTTTACATGCTCATCATCGTAGGCCTTTTTTTCGGAGCGATCTTTGGATTCGAAGCGCTGTCGGGACTTGTTATCAGCCATGCCATGGCGGGAATTGGCAAGCAGTCGCAAACGGTTTCAACCGTTCAAGCCACGACCCAGCCATGGCAGAAAAGTTTCCAGGCGGTGGGCAGCTTACGGGCCGTGAACGGCGCCGATCTCTCCTCGGAGGAATCGGGAATCGTCGAGTCGATCAACTTCAACTCCGGGGACGAGGTGCAGGCCAATACCATTCTCCTCACCTTGCGCGCCGAGGATGACATTGCCAAGCTGGCATCGCTGCGCGCGACCGCGCAATTGGCGGAAATCACCTCCACGCGCGACCAGGCGCAATTTAAGATTCAGGGAGTGAGCCAGGCGACCCTCGATACGGACGCCGCCACGCTGGCCAACGACAACGCGCTGGCCGATCAGCAACAGGCCATCGTCGATAAAAAAGTCATCCGGGCACCTTTTGCCGGACGACTCGGCATTCGCGCGGTCGATTTGGGCCAATATCTCAATGCGGGAACGGCGATTGTCACTCTCCAGGCGCTTGATCCTATCTATATGGATTTTTATTTGCCCCAACAGGCCGTTGCAGATGTCCAGGTCGGACAAACGGCCACCATCAAGGTCGATACCTATCCCGATACGGCCTTCATTGGAAAAATCACCTCTATTAATCCGTTGATAGATACGAGCAGCCGGAATTTGCAGGTGCGGGCCACGATTGCCAATCCCGATCACAAGCTTCTGCCCGGCATGTATGGGACCGTTTCCATCGGTATCGGTGCTCCGCAAAAAGAGGTTACCTTGCCGCAGACCGCGCTGACCTACGCTCCCTACGGAAGCACGGTTTATCTGGTGAACTCCACGCCTCAAACTCCGAGCTTATGGCAAAAGCTTTGGGGAACCAAGCTGCCGCCCAGTCTGACCGTGGCTCAGTCGTTTGTTAAAACGGGAGAGACACGAGGCGACCAGATTGAAATTTTATCGGGGGTCAAAGACGGCGATACAGTGGTGGGAGGCGGACAACTCAAAATTCATAACGGGTCAACCATTACGGTCAACAATTCCGTGTTGCCCACGGACGACGCCTCACCCACGCCCACCGCCGAACAGTAGGCGCGCATTTTCGCCGAAATGAACTTCACTGACCTCTTCATTCGGCGACCCGTGCTGGCGAGCGTCGTCAGCCTCGTCATCCTGGTGTTGGGCCTGCGCTCCGTCATGTCGCTGCCCATCTTGCAGTATCCGCGCACCCAAAATGCGGTGATCACGGTGACCACAACTTACTACGGCGCCGATCCGGAGGTGGTGGCGGGCTTTATCACCACGCCGCTGGAGAATGCCATCGCCCAAGTCAATGGCATCGATTACATGACCTCGACCAGCGAGAGCGGCCTCAGCACCATTACGCTCAACTTGCGCCTGAATTATGATGCTGACAGTGCACTGTCGGAAGTCAGCGCGAAGATCAATTCGGTGCTCAATCAACTTCCTACCGGGACACAGCAGCCGCAGCTCGTGGTGAAGGTCGGGCAGACCATCGATGCGATGTACATTGGTTTTAAAAGCCAACAGCTAAATCCCAATCAAATCACCGATTACATTGTACGGGCCGTTCAGCCGAAACTTCAGGCCGTCGCCGGAGTGCAGACCGCCGAATTGATCGGCGCCAAGAATTTCGCCCTGCGCGCCTGGCTGGAGCCCCTGAAATTGGCCGCCTACGGCCTCACGGCGGCCGATGTCAGCACCGCCCTGACCAATAACGATTACATCTCCGGGCTGGGCAATAGCAAAGGCCAGATGGTGCAGGTCAATTTGACCGCATCGACCAATCTTCACTCGCGGCAGGAGTTCGAGAATTTGATCATCAAAAACGTGAACAATGCGCCCGTTCGTCTGCGCGATATCGCCCGCGTGACACTCGGCGCCGATGACTATGATTCTGGTGCCTCCTACGATGGCCAGCAAGCGGTCTATGTCGGAATCCAGGTGGCACCGACGGCCAATTTGTTGACCGTGGCAGAGGGGATTCGCAAGGCATTCCCCGAGATTCAACAGCAATTACCGGGCGGCTTGAACGGCAAGATCATTTACGATTCCACGGACTTCGTAAACAGCTCGATTTCAGAGGTGGAGCAGACGTTGCTTGAAGCGTTGGCCATTGTGACCATGGTCATTTTCATCTTTCTCGGTTCCCTGCGTTCGGTGGTGATTCCAGTCATTGCCATTCCGCTCTCGCTGGTGGGCACGTTTACGCTGATGCAGGGTTTTGGCTTCTCCATTAATTTGCTGACGCTGTTGGCACTCGTCCTGGCCATCGGGCTGGTGGTTGATGACGCCATCATCGTGGTGGAAAGTGTCAGCCGCCATTTGGAGGAAGGCATGGCTCCCCGTGACGCCGCATTGAAGGCGGCTCAGGAACTGATGAGCCCGATCATCGCCATGACCATCGTCCTGGTGGCGGTCTATGTGCCCATCGGCTTTCAATCGGGTCTGACGGGGGCTTTGTTCACGGAATTCGCCTTTACCATGGTCGGCGCGGTGACGGTCTCGGCGGTGATTGCGCTCACGCTTTCTCCGATGATGTGCTCCAAACTTTTGCAACCGCCTTCGAAGGATCGAAGCGGCTGGCAGGAGCGCTTTACCGATTTCATCGACCGCTACTTTAACAAGTTTCGGGATTTCTATCTGCGCTGGCTGGAGGGAAGCCTGAATAATCTGCCCGTGGTCGCGGTCTTTGCCGTGCTCATCCTGACGAGCATTTACTTCCTCGCTCTCGGAGCGCATTCCGAGTTGGCCCCGCAGGAAGACGAAGGGGCGATTTTGGGCCTGAGCACGGCGGCTTCCAATTCCACATTGCAGCAGCGTCAGATTTATTCCAAGCAGGCTTACCAGATCTTTCAAAAGCACAAGGAGACTTCCCTGGTCTTTCAAATCGACGCGCCAGGACAAACCATTTCCGTCATGGTTTTGAAGCCATGGGATCAAAGGTCGCAGACCAGCAATCAACTCCAGCCCACGATCCAGAATCAACTTAGTCAAATTGCCGGCGAACAAGTGGTGGTTTTTCAGCCTCCGCCCTTGCCGGGAAGCAATGGATTGCCCGTGCAATTTGTCCTCACGACGACCCAGCCCTTCGAACAACTCAACAAGGTCGCCGAGACTTTCATGGAGAAAGCGATTGGCAGCGGTAATTTCATCTTTTTGAACGCCGACCTGAAATATGATCAACCCGAATCCACGGTAGTAATCGACCGCAATAAGACCGCTCAACTTGGCCTGACCATGTCCAATGTGGGCGCGGCCCTGAGCAGCATGCTGGGAGGCGGGTACGTCAACTATTTCGACTTGGCGCAGCGCTCCTACAAAGTTATTCCGCAGGTCGAGCAAGCCTTCCGGCTAAACACGCAGCAACTCCTCGACTATCCCATTGCCAGCACTTCAACCGGCATTCCCATCAGTCTCTCCACGGTGGCCACCATCACGACCACGACCGTACCGGAATCGATCAATCATTTTCAGCAGCTTAATTCGGCCACGATTCAGGGTGTGCCGGTTCCCGGCAAAGCCGTGGGTGATGTTTTGACCTACCTGAAAAAGCTCGCGGCGGAAACTCTGCCTTCGGGCTATACCATTGACTATGGCGGTCAATCGCGCCAGTCGGTTCAGGAATCGAGTGGGCTTTTCGGCACTTTCGCCTTTGCCATCATCCTGATTTTTCTGTGTCTGGCGGCGCTTTTTGAAAGTTTCCGCGATCCGCTGATCATTCTCGTCTCCGTCCCGATGTCGATTGCCGGGGCGATGATTTTTATCAGTCTCGGGCTCGGGGGTATGACCCTTAACATCTACACCGAGGTTGGATTGGTCACGCTCATCGGCCTCATCAGCAAGCACGGCATCCTCATCGTCGAGGTCGCCAACACCCTTCAGCAGGAAGGCAAATCCAAGCGCGAAGCCATTCTCGGCTCAGTCCACATTCGCCTTCGCCCCATTCTGATGACCACCGCCGCCATGGTCCTGGGCGTGGTTCCCTTGATTATCGCGACCGGCGCGGGCGCGGTGTCCCGATTCAATCTCGGCCTCGTCATCGCCAGTGGCTTATCGATCGGCACGGTTTTCACCCTTTTCGTTGTCCCCTCATTTTATTTCATGCTGGCCGCAAACCATTCGCAAAGAACCCAAGCGATCTGATCATCTGGATTGAATTCTAATTTAATGCGCCGCCTTGCCAGTCCGCAGCCCATCAGCACCGGACTAAGAAAGGGGTTCCACAAATTCCAGAGCATGCAAGTTCGCGGGCCTGGACGAAACCCAGATCACGAACGCCCTGAAAGGAAATGGAACCGCTCAAAGACGACAAATCAGACTTTCATGCGAAAGTCTCGTTTTTCGGCATCGGCTGCCTTCGGATGCGCATTCACGACTTGGTTACGTAGTCGCGGGGACAGAAAAAGCTCCAAGAGCTGCATCAAAGATTGAGAGGCAAATTGTCTGAAACAGATTTGCAGAGGCCTGCAAAGGTTTCTTCCGGGAGGCTCAGGCGGCGCGACTGCCAATGAGCAATGCCCCAGCGACGCTTCAGCTTTCGGCGTCCCAAGGGGAGTGCCACGAGTGAGCCTTCTTCGATTTCTTTTTGGGCGATCCAGGGTGCAAGGATGCTGACGCCGAGCCCTAACTTCACCAGCTCCTTGATTGCTTCCATGCTGCCCAGTTCCAAAAACGACCTGAGATTGATCGATTCCTGACTGAGATATCGCGCGATGATGCGGAAGGTGAAGCTGTTTTTGTTGTATAGAATGTAATTCTGGCGGGATATTTCGTCACGGGACACATGCCGGGCAGTGGCCCACGGGTGGAGGGGGCTGACAATGAATTTAAGTTCGTCTGAGAAGAGCGGCCGGAAGGTGATGCGTTCTTCTTCGTCAGGTTCGAGGGCCAGTGCCAAGTCGACGCGGTTTTGTTGCAGGAGATTCATCGCTTCAGGCGTGTCCCCCGGTTCGATCAGAATCGCGCACCTGGGGAAGCTTTCCTTGAATTCTCTCAACACCGAAGGCAGCAAATATTGGCATGCTGTCGGCGTCGCGCTCACCCTCAGCCGGCCGTGGCCCCACTGCCCAAGTTGCTTAAGTTCCGAGCGGGCTTCATTCATCTCCTGAAGAATGCTTTCCACGCGGACTAGGAACTGCTCTCCAGCTTGATTGAGCTGAGCTCGCTTGCCGATCCGGTCAATCAGTCGGCAACCCACATTTTGCTCCAAGGCCTTCATCGAGTGGCTGATCGCGGACTGGGAAAGATGAAGGGTCTTGGCGGTCTCGGTAAAGCTGCCTGTTTTCGACAGGACGTGAAAGGCCTGGATCTGGCGGCTGTCGAGGGGGGAACCCGTTGCATGAAGATGATTCATGATTTGTATGAGAAAGTTGAGCAACAGTAATGCCATTTTGTCGGGTATCTTCCCGTCCGTGCCGCTAACCAAAGACAACCGCTCGGACCGCAAACTCCGCCTGGGATTTGTTCCGCTGGTCGATTGCGCTCCCTTGGTGGTCGCGTTTGAGTTGGGACTCTTCGCTAATTATGACCTGGACGTGAAGCTTTGTCGGGAAATCGGCTGGGCGACGGTCCGCGACAAGATCATTTACGGCGAGTTGGATGCTTCCCAGGCCGTTGCCGGTCTGGCCATGGCCGCAACATGCGGTTGGGGGTCCATTGTCAGTCCGTGTGTGACCGGGATGATTCTGAATACGAACGGAAACGGCATCACCTTGTCCAACCTTCTCTACGCACAAGGCGTCCGCGACGCGAAGAGCTTCAAACAGTTTCTCGTCTCGGACGCCAAGAGCATTCCAGTTTTCGGAACCGTCAGTCCCTTTTCATCCCACAATTTCCTTCTTCGAAAGTGGCTTCGTTCCGGCGGAGTTGATCCCGATAAGGATGTACGCATCGTTATCGTTCCGCCCCCCCAGGTTTGCCAAAATCTGAAGGCCGGGAATCTTGACGGCTTTTGCGTGGGTGAACCATGGAACTCGCTGGCCGTGCAAACTCGGCTCGGATGGTCGGTCGCGACGAGTACGGATTTATCCAAGGGACATCCTGAAAAAATTCTGTTGGTGCGCGAGGAATTCGCAGAGGAGAAGCCGGAACTCCATTTGGCACTCATCGCCGCTCTACTCGAAGCTTGTGAGTGGTGCGATCGGCCGGAAAATCTGGAAAAGCTGGCGGCGCTCTTGAGCAAGACGGAATACCTCAATCTACCGGCACAGGTGCTTACTCCCAGCCTGAGCGGCCACTACGACTACGGGAACGGTCGCCGGGAAAACATCGAGAACTTCCTGAGCTTTCATCGCAACAGCGCGAACGACCCGAGCCCTCAACAGGCGGACTGGATAGCCGAGCACCTGGAGGACAACGGATTCTCAAGAATCACCAAACCGACGAGGGAGCTATGCCGGCGAGTCTTTCGCCGAGATCTCTTTCAACAGGCAAAAAAATTGCTTCCAAAAATACAAGTTTCCAACCCACCACCCGCCTAAATTCGCCGAAGCTACCGGCCCAACAAAACCCCTGTTCATGAATCTATCCGACATTAAAAAAAGCGGCCATTGGCCCACGCTACTCACCTCCTTTCTCTACTTTGATGTCAGCTTCATGGTCTGGACAATCCTCGGCGCGCTGGGCGCACAGATCGGGAAAACCTTAATGCTAACGCCGCAAGACAAAGGAATGATGGTGGCGACACCTATTCTAGCCGGGGCTGCGATGCGGATTGTTCTCGGCTTCGCCGTGGACCGATTTGGCGGAAAGCCGACGGGAATCGCGGCACAATCCGTCGTCGCCTTGGCTCTGCTGGCCGCCTGGCTTTTCGGCCTGCCGTCGTTTCAGGCCACACTGCTCATGGGGCTCATTCTTGGGTTTGCGGGCGCAAGCTTCGCGGTGGCTCTGCCCCAAGCCAGCCGGTGGTATCCGCCCCATATGCAGGGACTGATTATGGGGCTGGCCGGCGCAGGCAACATTGGTGTGGTCATCGATAGCTTGCTCGCGCCGCGCCTGGCTGTGGCGTACGGCTGGCAAAATGTCTTTGGCATCGTACTGATCCCCGTTGTCTTGGTATTGGCCGTCTACATCCTGGCGGCCAAGGACGCTCCAGTGGAGATCAAGGCTAAGAAGCTTTCCGATTACACCAATCTTCTCAAGCAGCAGGACGCCCATTGGTTCTGCTTTTACTACACCGTCAGTTTCGGTGGCTTTGTCGGTCTCGGCACCTCGTTAGTCATCTACTTCACCTCCCAATACGGCATCACGGCGGTGGAAGCCGGGACCTACGCCGCCATGTGCACCTTCGCCGGTGCGATGCTGCGGCCCGTGGGAGGAGCGATTGCTGATCATCTCGGCGGCATTCGCGCGCTGACCATTTTTTATACCGGAGCGGGGCTCGCTCTGGTTGGCGCGGCCTTCGTCACGCCGATGATGTCGAATTTTCTCTTTCTGCTCATTGCCTCTGGCTTTTTTGGGATGGCGAACGGATCGGTCTTCCAACTCCTGCCTCAGCGCTTCGCCCGCGAAATCGGAATCATGACGGGCCTGGTGGGCTGCGGCGGTGGCGTCGGCGGTTTTCTTCTGGCCATGATGCTCGGCTACTCGAAGGGCTACACCGGACACTACACGGCTGGGCTTCTCGTCTTCAGCGGGCTGTGCGGGGTCGCGCTCTTCGGTCTGGTCCTGGTCAAAACGCGGTGGCGCAGCACGTGGGGAGCATTGAGCGGAGCGCGCATTTAATTTCCGCTTAACCCACGGCCGTGAAACTCCAACTTTCCAGCTATGAGCATCCCGGTGCGCCGGGAAAGCCGAGCCAGGATCGTTTGTCCGTCACAAAGTTGGAGGAAGACGGGCTGCTCTGTGTTCTGTCGGACGGTGTTGGGACGGCCCGCGATCCCGAGCGCTGCGCCGAGCGAGTGGTACGCCTGGTGGCGGACAATTTCTCGGCGCGCCCCAGGCAATGGTCCACGCAAAAGTTCTTTGCCCACCTGGTGGAGCAGGCGAACGAAAGCCTCCATCGCGAGGGCTTTTACCTCGATGGCACCGTGTCAATGCAGGCAACTTTGGCGGTCGCGTGGCTTAAGGGAAATCGCCTTTTCGGAATGAACGTGGGGGATTCTCCCATTTTGCTCGTTCGCAAGGGCGAGGCTGAAAGATTGAGTCAGGACCACATCGCACAAAACGCGGACGGCCAAGAACACGTCACGCAAACCATTGGAATGGGGCCCTTGCTTGAGCCTTTTTATTTTGAGCGGGATCTCGCCGCTGAAGATACGATCATCCTTACTTCCGACGGATTGACCAAGCTCCTGGACGATGATTCCCTAGGCAATCTGGTCAGCGGTGCGGCGACCGCGCGCGGAGTGGTTCAAGAGGCTATCCGGGGAAAGAAGCCCGGCGAGTTGGATGATTTGAGCGCCATCATGGTTCGCGTCGAAAATCTTGGTCCACGCCTGCCGGATACGGAATCTCCTTCCGCGGTGGAATTTCCCCAGCCAGCAAAGGGCAAGAAATTTGAAGACTACCTTCTACTGAACAAGATCGCCGGCAATAACCGGGTTTGGTTGGCAAAGAAGCAAGACCGCCGCTACGTCCTCAAGTTCATCCCGCAGGAAGCCGAGACCGACGATAGCGGGATCATGATGGTGCGCTTCGCCCGCGAAGTCTGGAATGCCAGCCGTCTGCATGGCGAATTTTTCGTTCCCGCGAAGAAGCCGGAAACCGGCAATCCTTATTACTACGTCATGGATTATGTGGAGGCTCCGAGCCTCAGCTTTCTCCTCAAGACGCGAAAACTCTCGGCGGACGAAACCATTGAGTTGGGAAAATTCCTCTGTCGTGCGGGCCAATACCTTTTGCGCCACGAGTTAGTTCACGGCGACATCAAGCCCGACAACATCCTGGTCTTCCGGGAAGGCAACGACATTTCCTTCAAGTTGCTCGATCTGGGCCTGGCCAGCACGGTTTTCACCGACGCGTCCACGTCCGGCACACCGAGTTATCTTGCACCGGAACGTTTCAAAGGCGCGTTTTTGGCCGAACGAACTGAGATCTTTTCCATCGGGGCAACGCTCTACGAAAGTCTCACGGCACGCAAGCCCTTTGGAACCATCGAACGCTTTCAGACGCCACATCACGGCGTTCCGACTCGGTTGACGAAATTGAATCCCAATGTGCCGCCCTGGCTCGAGTGCGTGGTGCTGAAAAGTCTCAGCGTCAAGCAGGGGTACCGTTATCAATGTTACTCCGAACTCCTTTTCGGCCTCATTCATCCGGAAGCGGCTCCGTGGAATGTTCACGGCGGACCGCTGCTGGAGCGCAATCCGCTCGCATTTTACCGAACCGGCTTCTGGTTGCTGGTGGCACTTTCCATGCTCCTAACCCTCATGCTCATATGCCGACACTAGAAACGCTCACGCTTCCTGAAACTGCCCCTTTTACCCCAGAGCAACGCGCCTGGCTGAACGGTTATCTCGCTGGTCTGCTTTCGGCAGACAAACTGGTGGTTCCCAGTGTCGGCGGAACCACTGAAGCTCCAGCCATCCCGCTCTTGCTCCTTTTCGGTTCCCAAACCGGCACGGCTGAGGCATTGGCCGGACGTTTGGCCAAGGAAGCCAGGAAGCACGGCTTTGCTGCTCGTTCCATGAGCATGGAGGACCACGCCAAGATCAATTTCGCGGAGGAAAAGCGCATCGCGATCATCACCAGCACCTACGGCGACGGAGAGATGCCCGACAATGCTCAGGCGTTTTGGGAAATGCTTAAAAGTGATACCGCTCCGCGTCTTGAGCACTGCGAGTTTTCCGTCCTCGCCCTTGGCGACAGCAACTACGCCCAGTTCTGCCAGGCCGGGAAGAATTTCGATGCCCGCCTCGAGGAGCTGGGAGCAAAGCGGGTGCAGGCCCGGGTCGATTGCGAAGTCGATTATGAAGACAACGCCAAGTTGTGGTTTGAAGGTCTGATGGTCAGCCTTTCATCCACGCCGTCGGAAAAGGCTGGGGCAGCGACTCCGACACCGGACGCTGCTGTGGAAGAGAAAGTCACCCCCGTCGGCTATTCCAAGAAGAACCCTTTTCCGGCGCGCCTCAAGACGAACCGCAAGCTCAACGGTGAAGGGTCGGCCAAGGATACGCGTCATTTTGAGATTGTTCTCGAAGGCTCGGGACTCAGTTACGAAGTTGGCGATGCGCTCGGGGTCATGCCGTGCAATTGCGGCGACTTTGTGCAGGAAATTCTCGATGCAGCCGGACTTGATGGGGAGCAGGCCGTCATGACGCCCTCCGGCGTGGAAAAGCCTCTGCGTCTCGCCTTGACGACCGATTTCGATCTCAAGCCCTTCATTACCGAACTGCCGCCCAACGGAATCTCGGCGGCGGATCTCGCCGGGAAACTGAAGAAAATGCAGCCTCGCCTCTATTCCATTTCCTCGAGCCCAAAAGCACATCCGGGCGAAGTGCATCTCACAGTGGGCGTGGTCCGCTTCCATATCGGCGGAAAACTTCGCAAGGGCGCTTGCTCTACTTTCCTGGCCGAACGAGTCAATTCCGATACGCCGGTCCCCGTTTTCGTTCATGCCTCTCCAAGTTTCAAGATCCCCAGGGCGCTCGATGCTCCGATGATCATGGTGGGCCCGGGAACCGGCATCGCACCCTTCCGCGCATTCCTTGAGGAGCGTCGGGCCATTGGTGCAACGGGGCGCAATTGGTTGCTATTTGGCGATCAGAAGTCTTCCACGGACTTCCTTTACCGCGAGGAGTTAGAAGGCTGGCGGAAGGACGGCTTCCTCACTCGCTTCGATACCGCATTTTCCCGGGACCAGGCCGAAAAGGTCTACGTACAAAATCGGATGATCGAAAATGCGGCCGAGATGTGGACGTGGCTGGAAGAAGGCGGCTACTTCTACGTCTGCGGCGAGGCTGCCCGCATGGCCAAGGATGTCGACGCTGCGCTCCACAAAGTCTGCGAACTGGCGGGCAAGCTCGATCCCGAGGCGGCGATTGCCTACGTGAAGAATCTGAAAACCCAAAAGCGGTACTGCCGCGACGTTTATTGAATATGAGCACCGTACCTGCATTTGATGTCATCGAAGGCAAGCCCCTCACGCTTGAACAAAAGACGTATCTCAACGGATTCTTCAGCGGCATCGCTTCCAAGGGAGTTACCTTTGGTGATGTGGCTGGCACCTTGGAACCGGCCGGAACAACGGATGAGACGCCACTGATTTACGAAGAGCGGATCAAGAAGGAAGAGCATCCGCTCGAGTCATACTACCGCCTCGCCGAAAATGCGGTGACCAATAAAGCGCCGGATAAAGAAGAGACGTTCCGATTCAAGTGGAACGGACTTTTCTACCTCAACCCGGTGAAGGATTCGTTCATGGCCCGCCTCCGCATCCCAGGCGGCCAACTCAAGTCGTTTCAACTGCGCGAAATTGCGGCCATCGCCAAGGAACTTACTACCGGTTATCTGCAAATCACGACTAGGGCCAATCTTCAAATCCGGCTGATTCAACCCAAGGACGCACCGGAATTCCTTCGCCGCATTCAGTCGATTGGCCTTCATACACGAGGCTCGGGTGCGGACAACATCCGTAATCTGACTTCAAATCCGACGGCGGGAATCGACCCTTACGAGATCATCGACTGCACCCCGTACGTGCAGGAGTTGGCGCAATTCATCATCGCACATCGGGAGTTTTATGATCTGCCTCGCAAATTCAATATCGCCTTCGACGGCGGTGGATTGATCGGATCGGTTGAAGACACCAACGACATTGGACTCAAGGCTGTGAAAGCAGGAGACCAGGTGGCTTTCCGAATCGTCCTCGGCGGAGCGACGGGCCACAAAGCGTTCGCGCGAGACTTGGGCGTCCTCGTTCCGCCGGCGGAAGCAGTCAAAGTCACGCTCGCGATCCTTCGCGTTTATATTGCCAACGGCAATCGCGGGGATCGCAAGAAGGCTCGCCTCAAGCATCTTCTCGAGAAGTGGACGATGGAGCAGTATCTCGCCGAGACCGAAAAGCTTTTGGGCTATCAGCTCCAGCGCGTCCCGCTCGATCCATCGGCGATCCAGTACCCGTTCACTGACATTCCGCATTCGCACATCGGAGTCTACCCCCAGAAACAGTCGGGCATGAGCTATCTTGGCGTGGCGTTACCGGTTGGCCAAATAACGCCCAAGCAGCTTCTCCGCCTCGCCGATATCGCGGACCACTATGGTACCGGAGAAATCCGGCTTACCGTCTGGCAGAACTTCATCATCCCCAACATTCCCACCGTCTTCGTGGAGTCGGTCAAAAAGGACGTGGTACGAATGGGTCTGGACTGGAAGCAATCCAATCTTGCCAGTGGAGTGATCGCCTGCACGGGGAACAAGTATTGTAAATTTTCCTCGACCGATACGAAGGGACACGCCCTTGAACTCATCAAATACCTTCAGAAGCGCGTCGACCTCGATGTCCCTGTGAACATCCACTTCACTGGCTGCCCCAATTCGTGCGCCCAGCACTACATGGGCGATATCGGATTGCTCGGAGCCAAAACGAGTGACGGGCGCGAGGCCTACCACCTTTGCGTGGGCGGAGGCTTCGGCAAAAACCAAGCGCTCGGACGCCAAATCTATAAGGCCATGGCCTACGAAGAGGTCAAGCCGACCATCGAGAGAATTCTCCACGTTTACCTCAAAAACCGGCAGGAGAAGGAATCCTTTCAGGCCTTCACTGCCCGTCACGACGTGAACGCCCTGCAAACCTTGTTCACCGTATGAGATGCGCTGTTCGCGCCTATGCGATGGCTTGAGGTAAAATGAGTGCCGCCGAAACGACCAGCGTCCGGACGGTTTGCCCCTACTGCGGGGTTGGCTGCGGCATGATTTTGGACGTTAAAGATGGCAAGGTATCCAGGGTTTCTGGAGACAAGAATCATCCGGCCAATTTTGGTCGTCTTTGCACCAAGGGGTTGACGGTGGGGGCTACGCTCGCGACTCAGGATCGCCTGGTACACGCACAGATCCGCGCGCTGCGCGGAGAAGAGCCTACGCAGGTGCCACTGACTGACGCCATTGACGCTGTGGCCAAAAGGCTCAGCTCCACGATCAAGCTCCACGGTCCCGATTCGGTGGCCTTTTATGTCTCCGGCCAGCTTTCGATGGAAGCGCAGTATCTGATCAACAAGCTGAGCAAGGGTTTCGTGAAAACGAACAATATCGAATCGAACTCACGGCTCTGCATGTCCAGCGCCGCCAGCGGTTACAAGCTCTCCCTCGGCGCAGACGGACCCCCTGGTTCCTATCAGGATTTCGAGAAGGCCGACTGCTTCTTCATCATCGGCTCCAACATGGCCGAGTGCCATCCTATCCTGTTTCTCCGGCTGTTGGATCGGAAGCGGGAAAGCGGAGCCAAACTCATCGTGGTCGATCCGCGCAAGACGCCAACGGCCGAAAAAGCCGATCTCTACCTGCCGATTGAACCGGGGACCGACCTCGCGCTGCTCAACGGTCTCCTTCATCTCCTGATTGTTGATGGTCACGTTGATCGCGAATTCATCGAAAAGCACACCGAAGGGTGGGAGGAAATGCCCGCTTTCCTGGGAACTTACACCCCGCGGAACGTCGCCGAAATAACGGGGCTGGACGAATCAGCCATTCGCCTGGCGGCCAAATGGATCGGCGAATCCCGAGAGGTCATGAGTCTCTGGACCATGGGCCTGAACCAAAGCACGCACGGGACTTGGCACACCAACGCAATCTGTAATCTCCATCTCGCGACGGGAAAGATTTGTCGGCCCGGCAGTGGGCCTTTTTCCCTCACGGGTCAACCTAACGCGATGGGAGGGCGGGAAACGGGTTACCTTAGCCACGGTTTGCCCGGCCAGCGCACCGTCACCAACGACAAGGATCGAGCGTTCATCGAGCGCGTTTGGAATATAGAGCCAGGTAGCATTCGCAGCGAGCCAGGAGCCGAAGCCGTCTCCATGTTCCAGAAACTCGAAAGCGGAGAAATCAAGACCATCTGGATCATGGCCACCAACCCGGTGGTCTCGATGCCGAAGCGCAGCCGCGTCATGCATGCCCTCGAACGAGCGGAATGCGTCATCGTCCATGATGCGTATCATCCGACCGAAACCACTCGATATGCCGATATCCTGCTTCCAGGCGCGGTTTGGGCCGAGGCTGAGGGGACCATGGTCAACTCGGAAAGAACCGTCACCCTCATGCAGAAGGCCATCGAACCGCCGGGCGATGCGAAGCCCGATTGGGAAATTGTTGCCAGGGTCGCTCGAGCAATGGGATTCGGAGATGCCTTTGCCTACCGGAACGCGGGAGAGGTTTTTGACGAGATTCGCCAAACCGCCAATTCCCATACTGGCTACGATCTGCGGGGGATCTCGTACGAGCGGCTGCGAAACCAATCCATCCAATGGCCCTGTTCTCACCCCGACGAGATAGGTCATCCCATCCGTTACGTGTCGGCAGCACTCGAAGAGACAACCATCTCGACAAAATCTTTAGCCGATATCCAATTTCCGACCGTCACCGGCAAAGCCCGTTTTTTAGCCCGCCCTCATCTTCCTCCCGCTGAACTACCTAGCGAGGAATATCCCTTCATTTTAACGACGGGGCGCACGGCCCACCAATGGCACACGATGACGAAAACCGGAAAAGTGCCAGCGTTAAACAAACTCAACTCAGGACCGTTTGTGGAAATAAATCCCGAAGACGCCTCCGTCTTGGGCCTGAAGGAGGAGTGTTTCGTGGAGGTTGCGTCCGTACGAGGCCGGGCTATTTATCCGGCTCGCATCACGGATCGAATTCGACCGGGATGTTGCTTCGTCCCCATCCATTGGAACGATATGTTCGGGAATGATCTGGCCATTAATGCAGCCACCAGCGAGGCGGTTGACCCCATTTCCAAACAACCTGAGTTTAAATTTTGCGCTGTTCGCCTGAACAAAGTCGATGCGCCAACTAAAAAGCTCGAGCAGTCCGAAGCTTCTCAAGAATCGTTTACCGTCGCACAGGAGGCATATCTCGAGAATTTTTCCAAGGACCTATTAGCCCTTACCGACGAAAAGAAATTACCTCGTCGTATTGCCATCCCCAACGCCGCTCCCTTCACGGAACAGCAAAGAGAATGGCTGGAGAACCACTTGCTCCGGCGCAGCCAGTAATGCATGGCCCTAGCGAGGTATCGGAAAGCAACGATCTTGTCCGCCGACGCTGCTTGTTAGGCGCTGGACCTGGCAACGCCCCGAGGAGAAACCGTTTTGATCCCTACCGGGGCCGTTTAAGGGGCTTGTCTACCTTGCGGTCGTCGATGATCGTAAAAGAGAGTAGGGATCGTTCTGCTCTAAAAACGAAAAATCAGAGAGGTAGAAAAGCTGCCGCGCTAGGACTCGAAGCTATGATGAGAAATTGAAACAGCAAGCACTTGCAAAAGCTAACTCACAGATGGACTCACAAGCTTTACGCGACCCCGATTTGGCCCGCTTGGTCACGGCATGGCCCAGCCTGTCCGAGGAGCGCAAGAAGATCATTAGTTCTCTATTAAGCTCACCGTGACGCCTAGTGCTATCTACCGTTAACCTCTAGTTTTGGCTGGCGCTTCTGAGCGGTGTTTCACAAAGCCGGTCTGTTTTAACGCATAGAGGATTCCCTCACGAAGCATCGCGCGTTTATTAGTCGTGAAAAGCATTCTCGTCCAGACGGGACCACTTCCGAACACGGTGATGCGGGTTGGCGCAAACCAGATTTCCCATTTGACTGGGAAGACCGTGATGTGAAGAAGTTGATCATTCGCCTCATCCCATCGATACGATGCCGGCCACTTCACCTTGGATGCGTTTTCATCGAGAAATTTGTCGATGGCTTTGCGCCGTGAAGTGGTCAGTGGCCGCTCAATCCCAATATCATAGATTTTCTCCTTCATGTTCTCGATTTTGGGGCGGGAACCGAGCCCACGCACTCGACTTTTGCAGAACCCGCCCAATCATTTGGCCGCTCCGCCGGAGAAATGAAGCGTAGGAAAGTGTAGCCTTTAAAAAGCTACCGATCGGAACCTGACACCCAATGCGGCAGGCCCCGTCTTTGACAACAGAAGCTTAAGCCTTTGCGGTCTTCTTCTTCCCCTTGGCCTTTGGAGAAGGCTTTGCGGCAGATTCCTTCTTGCTGGCCGCTTCGAGTGCTGCTTCCGCACCTTCTTCAAAACCACGACGAAGGATATTATCTTCCGGGAGCAATTCGGTCAGAAAAACAGTGGCGTAAACGAGGCCGTAGGAAACGCCATAGGCGGCCTTGTACGTTCCCGTGGCGAGATTCTTCTGAGCACTCTTGGCGGCGGCCTTGGCCGACTTCCGGGCGTTGGTGGTGGCTTCGCCGAAGGTTTCCGCAGCGGATTCCAGGGCGTCTCCGAGGACGGAGAGAGGATTCGTTTCGATGGCTTTTGCTTGTGTGCTCATGATCTATTGATTGTTAGGTGATGCTTGGTTAAGGGCAAGATTTTGATTGTTACTAGAAATTTCTAAGAAAGTCAGGTTCGTTCAGCATGATGTATTCCATAAGTTGAGGATAGGGGTTATGCACGGAATCCGAAAAACGAAAAGAT
>Ga0209611_10006044_pt1 | contig 20043 bp, 11 predicted proteins | sample S1TSphgellanicum_3_FD_187693 | JGI IMG/M metagenome (GOLD analysis project Ga0209611, IMG submission 187693) | Host-associated microbial communities from peat moss isolated from Minnesota, USA - S1T2_Fc - Sphagnum magellanicum MG (SPAdes) (version 2) | ecosystem: Host-associated > Plants > Peat...
CACACACACACACACACACATAGTGAAATTTCATTTTCACAAAACATCATCATATAATCATTGCCACATTCCGTGCTTTTGATTGTGAAATAATTTTGTAAATAAAATTCTAAATTCTATGTTTTTTAAGACATGTTTTAGAAATAAAGCTCTTTCAATAATTTTAATTTCTCATAATTTCTCATTTTCCCAACACAATTTGCATTTGTTCACAATTGGATTGATGACATTTAAACTTGTTATGTGTTTATCAATAACAACACTTACAAGTTGAACAATTTTTAAGGCATAAAACATGGCTTAAAGGTGAAGTTCAATGATCAATCCTTCTTGGCTATTCTCTTTTTCTTTATAACACAAGATATGAGCATGCTTTGGCCTTTTTTATTTGGAACTATGACAAAATATAATGACAAATCAAGGTCATTACACTTGAAAATGAAATCAAAAGTTCATGATTGATTGAAAGATAATTTCATCACACATATTTCATGAATTCATCTTACAAGACAACAACAAATGACCACTTACAAGGATCAACATGAAAAAAATATATTCTTGATAAGTAATAACCTTTTTTTTATTTTTGAACTTTTTAACCTCCTACAATTGGGTAGAATCCCAATTAGCCTTGCACAGTGAATGTACATAAAAATGAACATGGTCAAGATGAAGGACTCCAATCTTTGATTAATTGATGTAAGACAAATAACACTTAAATAAACAAACACAAAACAAAACCCTATTTTCAATGCACACAAAGTTCAAAAATAGTTTCACCTCATCTTGAATGGAAAAAGATTTGTAAATTAGACATTATAATATGGTGACCATTTCTTTATCTCACATTCTTTTCCAAAAAATGCAAGTGACATTATTGATGTACAAATCATGTATTTCAAAAAAATTATAAGATACTTGATTACCAAAGGATGTACAAGTAAGGAATATTAATCATTTTTTAATCTAGGTTTTGTGAACATAATTCATAGCTTCTAAAATCTATACTACTATTTGAAACATCATTCTTGCCGAATGTGTAATGTGGATTCCACTTTAGTTTAATAGCAATGGGTGAAAGCACAATAAGCCTTCCAAAAATTGTAGTCACAATTATAATCTTTCTGCAATTAATCTATAATTGGGTAACATATGGATAACACATCTTGGATTTTTTTTGTTTTCAATGTATTTGATTAAATTTAAACTTAATTAAATCAATTATTTTTAAAAATCCAACAAACATTGAAGAACTTGAACATACATGGAGTATATTTGTGACAAAATAATACATGTCATGAATTTTTGAATTTTTGCATATATATTTCAAAATTAAGGTTGTGGGTGGAACTCTTGGGTGCAATTTTTTTTGGTGTATGATATTGATATACATCAATCAAATCTAGGACCATGTAAATTTTTTAAAAAATTGGATGAAATTTTATTCAAAAAATGTGGTTTTTTACATTTTTGAACAATAAATGCATAATAATATCCTTTTTTAGGAAAAGACCACTACCATATAAAAAATGGAGATTTTATAGGTAGGTATTGCAAGAATTTTTATTTATTTTTTGTTTAGTAATGTTTCATGAACCATAAGCATGAAGCCTTACGGCCATTAAAAAATTGTAAGTTATATACTTTATATACATTAATTTTACTCAATATTTTTAATCTAATGGTTAGATCAAGATTAATTTTGACTCAAAGTGAACATTGAGTTCAAAAATATTATCATGTAATTTTTTAATAAAAAATCTTATGTTTAATATAGCCAAAGGATGCAATCAAAATTTTAGTTTACAATCATTATACATCATCTTTTTTTGTGAAAAGTGATTCACCCTTAATGTGCTTTCACCCCAATTCACAATCATATTTCATGAATGTTTAAGTCAGGGTTTGCTTAAGTGTTTAGAAAATATTATCCCACATAGCTTTCTATGTGATTTTTCAAACAAAATACCACATAATGCAATGCTAGGTGTTTTCTAATGAAAATTTGAAATTGCAATAATGTAATATGCAACAAACACATCACAAAAATGTTGAAACATATCCGTAATTATGAATATAAGTGGTATTTTGGTAATATTGTAAAAACACCAAATTCATGTCCCGCAAAATAAATACCTCATACATATATGGAAATGTTATGTTTATAAAAAACAATTTGAAGAAAAATTGGTGTATTTTCATCAACATCCATTAGATGCATCCTTTCACCAATTTTTAGGCCAATCCATTAATAATGACTATGCAAACTTGTGTATTTGGATCCTTTTGAAATTGTTGAAAATTGTCCACATAGCAAATACCTTGTTTTATTAAGACTTGGTATGAAACAAAATTTGAAAGTGTTAAGAAGGAGGTATACTAATGCCACCCATATTTTTATGCTTGAAATTAATCCTCTTAAAGTTATAGTCATATGGTTAATAAAAGGGTCCAAGATTCTTTAAATATCCATAAAATATGACTTCTTTTCAAAAATACCAATAATTTTCATACATTTGAAGCCAAAGTGGATACATTAATGTCACATGTCATATGGTTTGAATGTTGAAGATCTTGACACATAGAAAATTGTGCAATGAAAAGGTTGGTGGAAATGTGTAGATTTTTTTTGGCATTTGAAAATACTGAAAGATTGTGAATACATATAAAAAAATTGGACACTTGAACAAATTGTGACCCATTTCTCCCTTTTCCTTTGTTTTATTTCATTCATTTTGCATTTATCTTACTTCTTTTTTTTTATACACATTTATGATGTCATGCGCTCCAATGTTAGTGCCTACAACCATCCTATCAACACACATTAACCAAACAACATATAATTTCATAAATCTACTGCACTTTCCTACCATCTAACTACAAGAATAAAAACTTAAGTTTGTTTCAAGCATTGAAAGAAAAACTATTTGTCGATTGGTACTTCTTGCAATGACGGTGTTAAACACCCCATATGTTAACCTCATGAACATTGATCACAAATCAACATGGTGCTAGCCCTTGTGGCTTGCCCACACAACATGTACAACAAAATCCAATAGGAAAAATTGCCAAAGAAAGGTCAATTTGACCATCCACATGAGGAAGATGACACAATGCACAGTTATGCACATGATCAAGTTCCATGTCTAACCATCTTGCCCCTTTAACAACAAAACTCTGAAAAGTAGAAACTACACACATAAAATAACACATCTTGTAGTCACATCCGAAGTAGTTGGTGTTGCATGTTACAAATACACCAAATCTCTAAGTTCAAACCTACAAATTTAAGGTTAATAATCACCTCCACATATTGTGCCATACCAAAGAATATCCCAATGTTGAACAATTGTTAGATCTATTTTCCATAGCCATAAGCATCACATGTCTAAATAAAGTTACTCTCTACTCACATGCTTGAAGCCACAATGTACATGTAGGATCATCCAAACTCACTACTACCATAACATTGCATCAAATGTTTAAAAATATGGTGAAAATGATGCAAAGAGGCATACCGACTAAATTTATATCCTATGGCCAACTATGGTAACTATAGGTCCTAATTTCTAATATGGCCCTTTGAAGGCCATACTTATGCAATCCTCATTTCACTATTTATGTCATCCATTTGGCTAATGCGTTTGCCTCAAGATGGTCTTGTGAAGTCATTCAATGATTTTTTTATGCCTGCTCACACAACTATTGGAATTCCCCATCATAGTTCGTACCTTGTTGGTTGCAACACCAAACTTAATGAAAATTTCATTTAAAAATGCATATGCAATTCCTTCATTGTTAGGATTTGGCAATGGCACCAACTCCAACCATTTGGAAAAATGTTCGATGATAACCAAAACATATAGATTATGTTAAGGTGTTAAATTTAATGGGCTCACAAAATCCAAACTCCACCAATATTTTTGCCCCATAATTGGTAATGGTTGTAAATGAAGTGTAGGTACATTGAATGATGCCTGAATTCAGTCACACACCATACACCAAAAAATAAATTGTTGAATTTGTAATTGCATCCCTCATCACCAATATTATGTTTAGAACAATCTGTAAGTTCGTTTGATCCCAAAATGGCCCAACTCTTCACAAGCATGCTAAACAAGGCCCTCACCTTGTTCTGGGCAAGGTATTACCCATACTCATCCATTTGTCCACACCCGTAGCAAGGAATTACCTTCCCATTTGAACCATTTGGCCATATGCACAACCCATTCCTACTCCTTGGGTGTCAATCCAATTGGAATTTCACATTGTTGTAAATATGCAATAATAGATTAATCATCATGTATATTTAGGGCACCATTACCCTCCAGCTCAATATCCTCCTTGTTAGAATCCCCATTACATGGTCATGCTTGAAATACATCCCCAAAACATCTCAACAAAGCATAAGTATGCAGAAACATGCCATCTTGGTACCGCCTCCAAATCCATATCACCATGTATTGTATAGAAAGGATGAACAAGGTGATGAAAGGTTATATTAGATGTATATAACAACCTAAAGGGTGCATGGTAGAAGGATATGCAATGGAATTATCAATGGGGTTTCTAACAGAATACATACAAGACTTTCGAACCATGATTCAAAGAATGTGGGATGCGGAGGAAGAAGAGGGCATTAGTGTGGAGGGCTTGGAAGGGACGAACTATCAAGTCCATTTAAACCTTGCAGAGTGAAATGTGACTCACCATTATGTCCTAACAAACACAATTGCAATGGTAGATTGGATCAGGTAAACCCATTTTCTTTAATGCATAGTTAACATAAAGTTGCACCTATGTCACCATGAATTGTTCTTTAGCCATACATTAGATGTATTATGTCATCAATAACTGTAAATGAATTATAGGGTGAATGCATGGTATAGTGGTTCAAAATTGACAAAAAATACACTCCCTATAAGTCCATATAATTTTTTTAAAAATGATTCAAATGGACATGGTTGTTACTTTAAAAAATATTAGTATTCTAATATTTGAATAATACATGCTCAATCACCTATAAACCTTCTTAAATCTATGTGAAAACTAATATTTAATGTACTTAATGTCAAATTTTGATTTGGAAGTCCTAAAAGAAAAACCTACCAAGTCTAAAGGAATAATGCCCCATCTAAAACTTTCAAAAAAAATGTTTTTGGGACAAATTTTTTGAAAAATAAAATAAAATTACAACTCATATGGACTTATGAAAATATGGTCAAATTTTAACCATTCAAAAGTCCCTAACTATTAAATGGTTAAAGTTTTCAAAGAGAAAATTCTTCATGTAAATTTATCATCTTGTATTATATTATATATGGAGTCCCAATAACAATTTTTTCCATTTTGTGATGTTCCAATTAGATGACCGGTCCATATTTTTCAACTTCAAAAGTCCATTACTACTAACAAAAAAAATATTTATCAATAAATAACCACACAATTCTTTTCATAATGAAGTTGTAAGTCTAGATCAAAGTCTTAATTTGTAGATTTAAGGATATATTAATCACCAGAAGCATTTGAATAAAGGTACCAAGGGAAAAAACACCGTTTCGTCACAAAAGTGAGCCACTGTAACTTGCATCTACCATGTACAATAGTTGGATCGTAATTGGTTACATAGTAATGACAATATAGTTTCATAAAAGTGCTAATGCTATTGTGTTAGAGTGGCACACTAGTTATATGATCTAGTTGCATATGATAGACTTTTTACTAGTGAACAACCAAAATTTTGCAAGTGAAAAATTTGTGATTTGTCTAAATTGAAGTCATATGTAATCCACAACAAATATGAAGAGGAGAGGAGGAGTGCATTAAAGAAGGGAATAGAAGGAGGTACTTTCCCCACTCTTGCAAAATGGGTGCAATGTGATGTATAAGAACATCAACGACAAGGACAAGTCATCAAGGATGTCAATGTATATGCATTATGCTACCCACCAGCAATAATAACATTGAGATACCAACACTTAAAAGCATATGTTAATCACTACCAAGTTAGTTGATCATGCTCCACTTTTGGAATGGTGAGCTATAATTATGGGGTGGCATGTATTTTAAACCAACGACAAATGTAGGTGCATGATGAAGATGTTGTCATTTAGTACGTTACTGTCCTAAATGACATATACATTTTAAACTATGGCCCAATTTCAACACCCATAATTCTTATGTGATGCAAATGGGTGCGCAATGGGATTAACATAAGGGGAAATCTAATTTATCAACGAAATGAGGCTAGATTTTTGCTTACAAACTTTCTTCACATCATGGCAAATCATGAAGAAGCATTCATTTTTCCATCCCAAGCACGACAAGTGTTTTTTGTGGACAAGGACCATAATCCACAATGGAAAGTTATATTGCATAAAGAATCTAGATCTATTTGTTGTGCAAAGGATTCAATCATTGATTCAAACAACATTGATGATTATGCCCCATGGTTAAACACCCCCTTGTTGACACCACCCCCAAATGAAGGGGCATGCCTTCAAGGGGTCAAATAGTTATCCACAAAAGATTTAGCAATTGTAGATGAAATAGTTAGAAGAAGGCAAGAGGAGGAGCAAGGCTAATAAGCTCATTGGATGTTTGTAAGCCATTTTGGCAATTGGAATAAAAGGGTGTGTCATTTCAAATCTCTATATCTTCATTAGTGATTGACTTGTTGCATAGTACTTGAACCTATAATACTCCAATAATGGCACAATAGTGCCTAATAGTTCAGCAACTAATACTTATGTAGTGGCACACTAGTAGCCATTTTAGTTGCATCAATACCACTTATAGTTGATAACAAGTTGCACATGTTGCATCAAATTGAAGGATCAAGTCTATATGCATGGCATGATCGCAAGTCCACACCGTACAATAGTTGTAACAAGTTGTTACATGTGGTAAACATTTGTAATAGTTCTACATTAGTCCCCAAATGCAACTACTATGCAACTCATCATAAAGTCAAATGTTGCTTGATTACACCCGCATGTATAAGGTACAAAATACTATATAAAAATGCACAATTCAATTTAATTACAACTATGGTACAATTAACCAATTTTTTGACATGGCATTTTATTTTTTAATTCATAGTATTTCCATGGGCTAATTTCAACTTAGTTGTATAATAGTTGATTCGTTGCTCTAGTTGCATGTGTGTTTAGGTTTGGTGGACGCAATTTCTCATAGTGAACATAGTTGATTTGTTAATCTTTCCTACCTAGCCCTTAATGAAAATAACTAATAGAAAAGCCTTACAACTCTCTCATGTTTGCCATCCTAGTCGATAAAGTGCAGTTTCTTCCCAAAAGTCCAAAGTAAGCTCTAGGGATACAAAACTACCCTTCCAACCAATACATTGTATGATGTAGCATGTGTAACCATCCCATGAGCACACATCCTGGTGTAGTCAATAGGTTTGGTGGGGTTAACTAGGACGACAACCTCATGATCAATTAATCCCCAATACTTTCTAACTCGCCCATTGACATCAAAATCTACTATGGGCATGGTTGCAAATCATTATTGATCAAACTTAAACCGTCCATTTTGGTTTTGCCCAACATCAAAGGTTGAACACCTATCCAACAAAATCCTTTAAGGTTGATAATGTCATCCCAATACTTCATTCAACAAAAAAAATCCATCTTAATTATGTACCACAATTACATTGAGAAAAACACATGCTTGATCAATTGGTGGTCATGTTAAGAATTCTTGGAGTTTGGTTCCTATTGCATGCCAAGGTGGCATCTCCAAAATAAATTGTTGGTCAGTTTTAGGAACATCATGAGGTGATTTACAAGTCCTGGCTCTTCAATTAGAGTATTGACATCTTCATGGTATTCCCATCTTCACATAATGTGGCCACCAAACAAAATATTGTCATCGATTGAAAACTGGGTATAGCCAAAGTTGTGGTAGAGAAAACAAGGTTTGACATATTATTGTTGTCACCCCCAACAAAGTAGTTGGTGTTCTTGTTCTAGAGGTGGAACTAAGCATCCTCCTAGTTGTAACCGGTACACCACCAGAAATAGACCCCCCCTATAAGGTTGGAAATTGTGTCCACAAACACATAGGATTGTGGTAGATGAACCTAGAATGTTAAGCTTCTTCATGTTGAGGATCCAACCTTTCATCAGCACCCATGGTTCCAACACATATGCATTTTTCTTTAGTCATCAATGTTGTTATTGAAACTTGATTAGGTTTCCATCATTAACTGCCTTTGAAACATGATCCCTAGAAATTTTCAAAATGTCATCATCTGGGGCCAATGGCTTTGAAAATTCAGCCCCAGAAAAAATTGTTAAATTTGAACTAAAAGATGACATGTTTTTTTGATCTCAAGGCATCCTTGACACAAACCCATTGGATTTCACATGTGCCACCATACTTGATGCCATACTTGACACCAAAGCCTCTAACTATGCAAAGCATGTCTCCATGGTGTTGGGTTGGAGTTGGCTTGGTGGCTAACCACTATTGGCCACACCTTTCCCTTTCTAACCCTTACTTTACCTTGTGATTTCCTTGCATTCTCCACCTAGGATTGGCCTTGCCAAAGCTTAAGGTATAATGTGAAACAATGGTTTAATGTGTCATGACCATAAACCTTGCAATCGTAATAAAGCTAACTAGGGTTAGGGTTGGCGGTAATGGCTTCATGAGGAAGATTAAGGAAATCCTTTTTTCAATGAAGCCCACAACGTCTCCAACATTTATCCTCACTCCCTATTCTGCAAATATGATGAAAAGCCACAACCACTAGGTTTTTGTTTAAGCACCTTGCCATTTTGTGGTGCACTTTGGTTGGCTAACCACACGCCTACTAGGTTGAATGTGTTAAAAAGGACTTTGGATTATTCCTACTAAACCTGAGGGTTAGTTACACCAAGTGAAGTCACAATCCAATAAGCTAAAAAGGGCATTGGATTTTCAAGGAAAATAGTCAAAATTGAATGAATATATGTTTTTGTTATTTAAAACCATGGAATCATGGCAAGTTGTTGTTTTTCATTCATATGCATGTCAAGGAATTCAAACCAAAAGTCCATTTGATAAAATTTTAAGTTAAGTTTTTTGATTTATGACCTTTAAAAATGAATACCTATGGCATCATACATGAATCAATTTTGCAAAGGATCAAAAGGAGTCATGTAAGAAAAAAAATTTGATGGGAAAAAAATTAAGAGGATAAAAACATATTAACCACATTGAAAAAACACTTATACCCTAAAATATGTGGAATTCTAAAACTTTAAAAATTCAAAGAACTTTCCAAAATTGATCCAAAATTTTAGAGCTTTGAAATTCCTTTACCACATGTAAATGAAGTATAGTCTATGTGATGTGTTAAAAAAAGTTGTAGCTTATTATAAAAGAAAACATAAAAATGTAAAAAATGAATTTTTGGTTATGATTTGAATTTTTTTTCATTTTTATAAATAAAAATTTTAATTTACAAGGAATCAAGACATTTTCAAAAATTCATATTTAATCAAAAATGATGAACAAAAAAGCATATCATATATTGGGACAACTATAAACATTTATTATAACAAATTGCAAAAACAATTGTTCCAAAATTCATTTGTATGAAAAAAAATTTGGGAAAAAGGACATGGAGTCTTTTTTTAAAGTAATCATGTTGGCTCATTGTATCTCATTTACACCCCACCTTCTCTTTATTCATGTTGAACTCAATGCGTTCAAAAACTTGGAATATTCATATTAAGGTTCGCTATGTGGGCTAACTGAACATGATGTCCCACCACATTGCTTAAAATCCTTGTCCAAGATATCATACTAGAATTAATTTGCCTAGGCCTTTATGACCCCTTGAGTCACATTGATCAATCATTGCATCCAAGCATATGCCTCTCACAAACTCTCATGGGGTCGACGTTGAAACTCTTGTAAAGTGCAAAGTTTTTTTATCTTGATTCCTTAATAATTCGTTCATCAATCCTTGAATTTTTTTGTCATAGGGTTGAAAACTAGTAAAATCCATTGCCCATTCATGGAAGGAATGTTAATAAGGGCAATTGGCGTGGTAGGAGCTATGGACGTTCCAACAAAAAAATGACCACTTGATGCAATTGCATTAGTAGATGAAGAAATGAACACCCTTATGTAATAGAAAAGTAGTTGGGTGACCAATACTAATGTCAATCTTCAATGTTAATTTGATGGACTTGGTAGAACTCATGGTAACCATCCATGGGTGGCCCTTCCAAATGTTGGAATAAACCTTTCCAAACCAAGAAAAGAATAAACAATTGGGGATTCCAAAATTGTTGCATATTTAATGTTGTGTCAAAATCTTGGATGAAATCATCAAGTTCGATGGTGCCCATTGCCCTTAAATATTGGCAGAGTCCTTGGGAGGTGCCATATATGTCCTCCATGTCCCAGAACAATGATGGAAAAACCAAGTGTGAAGGTGAATCTATTTTTAAATTTGAAGAATCTTCATAAGATGAAAATGTAAGTATTGTGGGTGGTAAATCCACTAATGAACCTACTCCATATATATATACCTTGTGCCACATCTATGATGAACCTTAACCCTAACTTGGGTGCTCAAATTTTAACTTTGGGCATCCAAACCCTATAATCACCATAACCAAAAATTGATACACCTATGGGTTATTGTTAGGCCTAATGAGATGTTGAACCTATTACAGCCTAACTTGTAACTAGAATCCCCAAATTTTAAACCCAAGGATGTTACATCCATCTAGCTAAGGCACTTGCATCCACCAACATGTTCCACATGGCCAAACATACTTGGGGTTTCACAAGTATGTAAACAAAAAATGTGTTCCACTGACCATCAACCCAATCCTGCCACCACAAGAGTCTATTGACCATTATTTTGATCTCACCCAACAACAATGACCATCACCACAAAAATTATAACCTACCCTTCATTAGACCTTAATTCTTATGTCTAGGCAACTCATGAAATGTCAAGCAAGACCTACATAGCCATCAAAATTGGGTGGTAGCTTTGTCCCATGCTCAGATATTAACCACACCAATTATAACCCATGTGTTCACTACGACAGTCAACACACTTGGGAAGGCATGTAACTTTTCACCTAGGCTTTATTATTGAATAGTATGCACAAGTTTGTAAAAGGTCATCACACAAGCACATGATTGCCGTATGATGTTGGCCAAAGGCACACATTTCGACAAACCCCCTTACCCCCTAAAAAGAACTAACAACCCAACCAACACATAAATAAAAAAATAGATGCAATCCCAACAAAACAAAGTGGGGTAACAAATCATGCAACACAAACCCCATTTTTAAAATTTTCCACTTGGAAATTATGACATGAATTCAAATATCTCGCATTTGTTGATGTCATCATACTCCTCCACTTATAAAGTATAGAAAAGGAGACTCACTAATAAAATGTTGAACTGCCAAATGATTAGCACTAGAATGTTAGCCCTACACACCACCCCACATTTTGGAAAAAAAACCTCCAAATGACCTGAAAACTCCCATGCACTTAATGTTTTGCTCTAGGATCACAACAATGAAAATGGTATCCAATTTAACCTTTACATGAAGAAAATATAAATTTTCAACCTTTAAAATGAATTAAATCCAAAAATTAAAAAATATCCTCTAGATTCCCCAACATGTAGTCTCCGAAAGGTTCACACACTTGCAAGCTTGCAAAATTCGTTGAGAAAAATCCAATGGCGCAAAAACCACTCCAATCTAACACTACATATGGAAGTATGGACCATCAAAAGTTGCCAATGAATTAATTTTTATAATCCAAATTATGGATGAAAATTGTTCACTTGGATGAAACATGAAAAAAAATTGGATGCATGTTTTTCAAACGAAATCCCAACTACATCCAAATTGTGGATGTCACCTAAGTTTTGGTATTAGAAAAATTAATTAAATAAAAAAAAATTGTTTAGATTGAACCCAAACCTATCTTTCCATTTGAACCTAACCATTAAACCATCGAAGCCTACCTTAAATCACAAACCTCAAGTTTGAAAAATAAAAATAAAATGAAGTAAAGGGCAAGTCCAGATTGGATTGAACCTTTTCCCTTATTTTGAATTTCTTATGAACCATGTAAAACTCCCAATGTTCCCAAACTAGGTAAGCTCAACCTAAGCTCTATGAACTTGGAAAACAATTTATGATGGAAAGACAAAGTTCCATGCTCTTGTTGCCTACTTCCTTTTTTTTTTCCCCCTTCACTTTTATTTGTTGTAGCACAACTCATTGCTATAGTTCACAACTTGAACTACTGCCTCTTTACATGCATGAGATTGACAATGACAACAACAACAACGAATGAGGAGTGCCTTTCACCCACCACTCGTTATAGCTACAATGCAACAGCTATTACTATCGTGTGACAACAAACAAATAAGGATGAAAAGTGTGAATAGCCCCATTTGCCCTCCTTCCTTTACCTATTACCAATGAAGCATGGCCAACCGAGCTTGGAGCTTGGCTAGCAATGGCAATAGTGGCATCTTTCTTGTTGTTGTCGTTAGTGTTCTTAGATACTTGAAAAACACAAAGAGCGCAAGAAGAAAAAGATAGAAAGACAAGGAGAAAGACAAGGAAAGAAAGAAGAAGGGAAAAGGGATAAACAAAAAAGAAATAGAAAGAGGGGGGAAATCCTTCTATAGCAACAAAACAAGTTTGTTTATTCTTCCCCTCACAAATCTTTCTTGCTCCAAGGTATGGCCTCAATTTGGATTTAGTTCCTAAAGGAATGACACAACAAAATCAAATCACCAAAAACTAACAATTGCCACCCGATGCTAACTCAAGCTACAAGCTCCAACTTTCCATGCAAAACAAAAATACACTCAACTAACAAAATCTAAATAGCATCAAAAACTAATTCTGAGTTTTTTGGATTCGCAAAAACATCCCTAACTTGCAAACTAAGCAAGAATCCAAGTACCAAACTTGCATTAACCAAATAAAACCAAAACACTTCTTTGCAAAAGCAAAACATACACAACAAATATGGTGGTTTCAAAATCTAAAGACCTGGATTTTGATCACACAAATCCCTGCTTATCTCAAACATGAAAAGTCTAGAATAATGTTCACATTGGAACTAGTTCCAACCTTACTTACCCTAAGTTACCTAAGTTACCTATGATAACTAGGATAAAAACACATAACTATCGTATAACTCCTATCAATGGCAACCATAGTTAGCAACCTTGTCTACCTTGAGGTCATTGGTCATCTTCACTTGACTTAACATACTAAGACTTATGCACATTTGGTAAGTTTGTACTCCAAACTTTGCAATGGAACTTTTGGGGACTTCATCCCAATTAATCTTCCATTTATTCACATTTGTTATTGCTATGAACAAATAGATCCATCTTAAGGTTCTGAACTTAGGCTTTTCCTCCCAATTAAAGGATCTTGCTTGCCCTTTTCTACCTATTTGTGGGCACTTTATGTTCCAAAGTATTCTATTTGTCGCCAAGTGCTGATTCTGCACTTGGAAAGGCCAATTCTGAACTCAAAAAGCATGATTCCACATTGCAATGTGTTGGCATGATGGGGGAAAATCGAGGGATGAGGATCTGTAAAATACTAGTAGAAAGGGCAAGCAAATCTCCCTTACACCTGGAAAGCGTACCTCACCAGATCATTCCGCCACCTAGTTCATCCGGCAAAATTCATTAACACCAGGCACTCTGAGGGCACATTCTGCCACTAGTTGTTCATCCCTAGGGTTTGTCCCTTATTACTATGCCTACAATTGACTGTTATCTTTTCTCCAGGACAGAAGGTAAGTGTGTTGGGTTGGAGCTCTGTACTGCCATACATGAAAACTGTGGTGTTTAATCTGGGTTTTTTCTGTAGACGATGTGCATGCAAGTCTGCTTAGTAAAGTCAGTGATATCTAAATTCTCATGCAATTGCACATTGGGTGGGTTCAGAATGTCTGACATGCTGAATTTCATATGGATATTTTGAGTGTGGAACAACAAGCAGTAAATAGAAACCACAGGTGAACATTGACAGCAGCAATAATGATGACTGGCTCTCTCACTCCTGAAAGCTGGAAAAGGCAGAGCAGCATCTTCGACAGTGTTTTCTGGAAACTCCACATTGCAGCAGCTGAGTTGAGACTTCTGTTGGAGATTCTCATGTCCTCTCAACTTTCATATCATAGGGTTTTATATCTCAAACAAGCCTCACGGTTTCTCAGCTAACCCAAAGCTTACGCTACTACATTTCTTCAAACAGGAATAACAAAGAGCTGATTTGGTTTTTTTTCAAGAGACTCAAGGATCACCTGAGCACTGATGTGGTTCAAGGAGTCTGGAAAGTTGGAAGCCACATATCAGAGCATTTAACAACCAACGTGTTCCCCTCACAGCTCTGAAGAAAATCAAAACCTTAAGCCATTGGAGAACGGTTGCTGATACATTTCTGTGGCTGTAGTGATAGGAGAGAATTTGTGGTGATGACAGACCTAAGGGCAGATCCATTCTTCCCTTTTCAAATCAGATCTGGCAAGTGGTCCTGATTCAGGAAGACCACTTTCCTATCTAGAGCACACCAGATGAATTTCACACAAGATGCAATCATCTGTGTAAACTGGGACAATGAGTGACATGTTTCTGCTTCTATTGGTTGCAAGGTTGGTTATTGTATAGCAAAAACATGAAGAGATGCAAACAAAGAAGCCTCAAAAGGGTATTGTTTTTATGCTGCAAACTCTTGCTGTAGAGAAATTGCTCACTCTCTGCATAAGGCTTTCAACACATGGCAAGAAATACAAATTGCAAACTTGTTGAAACTTTGGAGAGGGCAAAGAAGATTGTGATCAGTGTCAATTATTCTTAACTCCACTTCTAAGACTTGATGCTGTGCAGCAGCAGTGTGTTGTAAGAATCTAAACCCCAGTGATTTGGATAGGCTTAAAAGCCCCTTTGCAGTGCATTTTTGAATGGTGAAACTTGAGATCCTTGACTGGAATTTTGTTCATGGAGTTGGAAACATTGTGCTGCAGAAAGCAGTTGAAGTGAGTAGCCCATAAAAGGGTCTCCTGCACAATTTCTTCCAGAGAGGGTTAAGAACAGAGGACAGAACCCAAATGATGGTCATTTTGGTTTTGGATAACTCCCCACCAAAAAGGAATTGCTACCTCTTCACAAGAGCAAAGAGACAAGAGAAGCTGCTGACAGAAGCTTCATTGCAAAACCAAGAAAAAGTGGCAAAAGACAGACAAAGAAAAGCTCAAAGAAAAACCTAAAAGGATGTATAGCAAAGTCAGCACAGAGATTGATTGCTGCAAAAGCATTGAATGTTTTTTTCCTCTTCAGAGAAGCAAGAATTTCCAGGGCTAAAAGAATTGCAAGAACCAAGCAAGAGAGAGAAAGAGAAGTCTCTTTAAAAGTGCATGCATGCACTGAAGACTTGAAGAGCATGATGGCTCGATGCAAAAGTGATGGCATATGTTTTGTTTCAGACCAAGACTTTGGTCACACACATTGTGCTTTCTGAAAGATTGACACAAAAGTGATGCACATCTTGTTTCCAGACTAAGACAAATGGATGCACATCATGTTTCCAGATGAAGATTCAATGCAGACTGTTGCTATTTTTGCTTTGCAGACTAAAGAATCGATTGCACATTTTTTTCTTTTGAGAGCAGGAAATTTTCCTTCATGGCTTCGAGAATTGCAAGGAGTTGCTTCATTGCATCCATACAAGAATAGAAGAAGAGCAGAAGAAAAAAAAAATGGGGGAGGGGGGGACACAGGAACCCACACCAGAGCTCCTCCAGCAGCAGCTAAAACAAAGAGGGTCATGCTTGCTTGTCACTGCGGCTCCCATGGCTGCTGCTTCTGTTTGGTCCGTATTGTTTGCTGCGGAAATTGAGGAAAAGGAGCAACAGAGTAACGTTGAAGGAAGCATTGAAGAGCCAAGCATACATCCCGGAACATCCGTCACCCTTGAAATGCAGCCACAGAGTTCCCACAGAGGCGACGAAGCTGAAGACGAACTGCACAATCTGGAGATTGGTGACCAGTTTCTTCCAGAAAGGAGGACGGTTGATGCTGCAGAGAAAGTAGTAAGTGTACATGATCACATGGACCGCGGTGTTGGTGAGAAGAGCGATGATCTGAAGCGATTGCACGAATTGGAGCCAGAAGTAGCACATGACGATGACCGTGGCGTGATGAAACACATGGAGAAAAGTAAGGGGTCTTCTCTTGAGGATCAAGATGAGAGTATCGAGAAGCTCGTAGAGCTTGCTCAAGTAGTAGACATACGACCAAAAAAACACAGGACCTGCTGCTCGAGTCCCCTGAGGAAAACACAAAACCCAGTCTGCGCTACGTCTGGGACCCCATAGCCAACTACTCCTTTCAACTTCTGCTATTGTCGCTTGCAGACAACCCATGAACATTGCTGCGGATCCCAGCGCCAAGAACAGATTATGCAACGTGGGTATGTAACCCAGCGGTACTGCTTTTTCCCTTCTTGCAAGTAATGCGCTTAGCGCTTGGATCACCGCGATGTAGCCTACCACTGCAGCAAGCACAAAGGTGGGAGACGAGGCCCATGTGGTCTCCCTATTCCATTGGAAGTTGTGAATCGCTGGATGGTCGCTGCTCCAGCGCTTCAGCAAGGAGGTCAACTCCATTGTGCGAACCTCAATGCCCAAGACCATATCCTCGCCTATCCTCTCTTGAAACAAAACAAAACAACTTCACTTCTTCACTACAGTAAACCCTATAACGGTCACTTGTGAACCCTATATGAGTAACTTCTTCACAAGTGACCGATATAGGGTTTACCAGGGCAGCTTCAACACATGTCTGTCGAATAATTAATTAAATAAATTCAAGATTCCGTGTCAAAAATATAGAAATATTCCACTAGATTCTCTACTCTCCTTCACACAATTTCCTTCCTTTACAAATATAATTTTTGAAAATTTCAACATTTTTATAAATAATTTAACTAGTGTCCAAGCTTGCCAAGGTACTACAGTATTGTGATGCACCCAGAAACAATGGGGCCAAAGTCTGGTATCCCTACATTCTCGGGTTAAACATTATGGGTCCAAACGAGCTTCACCTGCTTATGATCACCACGTGTTTGTTTCCACTTTAGTCTGTTGAATATTTATCATCCTTACGGATTGTCGTCACGTAAAGTGCACACTGCAGAGCCGTTATGCAGCCAGCTAGGTTAAGCAGGCCAGTCTTAGTACACTTAAGCACTACTCAGTTGAAAATTTCTGATCTGAATTCGGGTCGTTTGGCTTTGGGGTCTGAAGATAGATTGTAGCACTTCTCTGGATGCTTCTGTTGTCCTTTAGACTGCTCAACTTGGTTAAGAGACGCCCAAGATATGGTCCCCCAAAGTAAAGGGGGTCACTGCCTTTGAAAAAATAAAACTCCAAACCTTTCACACTGCGAACTTCAATCAATTTAACCTCTATGAACGCACATTGTAAAGTTGACACATGTTTTACATCTATGTTATCAAAAAAAAATTGAAAATCCAAAACCAACAATGCTCTTTTGAAATAAGGTTCATTTTGATTCAATGGACCAAATTACAACCTGGAAATGGTTGAAAAAAAAAAGTGATGATGAGGTAACCTAATGTTCCATTAAACCTAACTTGACGTGCACACTTTCGGCAATGCCGACACATAATGAGGTGGTGTCACCTAAAAAGGAGGGTAATGTACAAATCTATATGTTAGATTGTCACAACAAAGTAATGCGTGCATATGTCATTATAAAAAACCTTGAAAACACACAACCAATGTGTGGGAGCAATACATTTTCTTATAGCCTCATAACATAACTACTCTAAGGACCTTGATGGATCAACATGCTGCAAATTCCTCTTTTTGTGGACTATCATGGCCTTCCATTGGGTATCCTAACAACAAATGAATTTTACACACAACATTCCCAAAATCCCAATAGAAATGTAGGTATGGAAATGGTAAAAATATGGACAAGCAATGTTTGTAACATCTTTTTTAGATCTTCGTAGCTACCTCCCACTACAAAAAATTTGCTTGAAGTTCCCAAACATTCAAGTACTCAATCTTTCCCATGCCTCCTCCCCAACTATCTTAAGCACATTCAACTTGAGTAGGAATCCCACTAAGGCTAGTCCAAACAACCCCCTTGAGCCTCTCATCATTTCCGTCCTAAAACTCTACTGACATATCAACTCCTAATGTTCTACTTCGATGCAACGAAAAATCCTAAAGCAAATATGAACAGCCTATTCAAAACCTAAGCTTCAAGCATTCCTCCTAAAAGCTTTCAACACAAAACAAACCGAATTGAAAATTGAATTTGAATGAGAAAACCAAAGTGTGTTTAGCTTTCCTCATCACTAGGTATTTATCTCCTCCCTTCACTAGGCACCTTCTTTACTCCATCTAGCAAATCTCGCATCACACCAACAACAAAAATTTAAGAAGTAATGTTCCACCACCAACTTTTGATATGGGCGTCGGCATTCCATGAAAAACAACACACCAAATTTCGTAACCTATAAACAACAACAAAAATAGAAAATAACAAAGACATCAAGAAGCAAAATGTGGCTCCTCTAACATGAATGATTGCTAACCATTCTCTCTCTTGGTTTTTTCTACCAATACTTCATTCATTAGGGCTATCTCATCACTTCTTCTAGTTAAGGCTTAGTCACCAAAAGTTTCTTCTAACACAAATCCTAGTCATGTGTCACCTTTCCCTTTTTTAGAAATCTATGTCCTCATAGATTTTGACTTCCATGAACAGGATGGTAGTTCTACAAATCTCTCCTTGCTTTTTCCTAGTGTTTGTCATCAAGGTCTTTTATTATGCAAGTTCGGCCTCCTTCATCTTGTTCCTATGTGCCCTTGCAATCCTTGTAACCAACAAAAATATAAGGACCTTCCCAACTACTAGCAAGATTTTTCTTCTTGTCAGGTTTCCGCATTTTGATTTGTCCACCTTCTTCTTCAAAACCAATAAAAATTTATAAGCCTTTACATGAAACATAAACCTTGCATTGTTTCTTCTAGGCTTGTTCAACATTCTCAAGCAAGGATTTATGAATGTTAGAAACCAACTGCATTTTCCAAATCATTTGCTCTGCCATGGTTTCATGTCCAATCTATTCATCTACAACTTCACATAACCCATTCAAATTGTTGTCAACAACAAGTTTGGGGCTACGCCCTGTCAATACCATGTAAGGTGAATACCTCATGTTGGTTTGCACCCCACAACAATATCCAAACAATATTCTAGGCAATTGAGTGTCCCAACCTTGTATATTTGCTAAGGATAAAATAGTCAGGCCATGTTAAATAGTCTATATTAGACATTCCACCATGCCATTACATTATGGCCATGTTCGTGCTGTAAACTAGTGTATGATACCATAATCCTAGCATAGTTCAAATTCTATAACATTGTCATCAAGACTAAATTTGATATTCATGGCCATAAAGATATAAAATTCTAAACTAATTATGATCAACCTAAACAAATGGTAATCAACAACACAACAATAATGAGTTGCAACAACAACAACATCAAAAGAAAAATGAGACCCCAACCCCTTCACAACCAACACTATGAAAAATGTTTTGTGTAAATAATATATAATTAACATGCTAAAGTAAAAGTTCCAACATGACTTTGAGGATTTTGAACCAAGCCAAATTATATTGATTGTTTTTTGCAAAAGGAATGGATTTAATTAATTGATTCAAAGCAATACAATGCAATTAGTCTTTGTGTTTGGTATATGAGATTGATGTTGGTGAGAAGCTTGGGGACCTAAAATAAAATTGAAATTTGTGAAATCATGAAGTAATGATGAAAGTGATGAAGAAGGTTAGAATGTAGGTTGGGGGGAACATAAGCCATAACACATTCATGATTTCATCTTAAGTTTAGTCTCTAATTCAATATCTTAAGGTATTAAAAAAAATAGCTTTAAATCAAAAGGTT
>Ga0209611_10006045_pt1 | contig 20043 bp, 16 predicted proteins | sample S1TSphgellanicum_3_FD_187693 | JGI IMG/M metagenome (GOLD analysis project Ga0209611, IMG submission 187693) | Host-associated microbial communities from peat moss isolated from Minnesota, USA - S1T2_Fc - Sphagnum magellanicum MG (SPAdes) (version 2) | ecosystem: Host-associated > Plants > Peat...
TTTTGTGTGGACATAATAGTTTTGTTGTAATCAATTTTATCTTTTCAAAAAATAGATTTTTAATAAATTTCACTAAATGTCATTTTGTTTCATTAATATATTTTTTATATTTTTGAATTTTTTTTGAACCCATAATACTTTAAAATTCTGGTTTCATATTTGTAATATATATATATATATAAGAGCTTGAAATGTTGATTTCCTCTCATTTGTCTTTTTAAAAGCAGCCTGATTATGTAATGTCCATAAATACTTGCATCCAATTTTATTTCCCTCAAATCTTGATTTAATATCGACTTTGAAGCCCAAATTTCAAAAAATTGTTGGGTGACCTAAAAACATTTCACATTTTTTTGACTTGAAAAATATGATTTCAACACATGCAAAGGTTTTTTTTTTTGGTGAAAGAAATGTCCATAACTCGCCATATTTCAAGAAACAAAATCTTTTGAATCACCAGATTTCTACAATGAGCAGGTAGCCAGAAAAAAAATTTAAGAATTTTTAAATGTTTTACTTTCGTATCTGATCTACAGCCAAATTTTGCTATACTTCTTATTGATGATCACTAGTATGGCTACATAAAAAAAATTGGGAAATTTTTTTTAAATGCTTGCAAATAGAATTAATAACAACAAAGCTTTAAAATCTGGAGCCTTGTTGTGTCTTGAAAGTTGAAACCTGGAACACAAAGTTTCAAACCTATTGTAATTTTTACAATTACAAAAACCATATGTAACTAAAATCATAGGCCATGATATATATATATATATATATCATAGGTCATATAAAATTTTCACTCCAACTATGTAGAATGCTTGCATATAGTCAGTCTGTCAGGCATGCATATAAAACAGAATGAACCTTCAAGGGTTTTGGCTGTGGCTGTGCCACAACTCAAGTGGTACTTACTTAGAGCATCTCCGTCCACCGGTGCTCAGTATGTCACTCTGGATAATAAAATTAAATGTCTACGTTTAGCTTTTTTTACGCAACCCCACCAATAAAACTGTAACTGGAACTGCAATACGTGGGGACTATTAATAGCAAACCACCTGGACCAATCATTATGATCGACCAATCAGAAATACTGAGCCGCAATCAGGTCTAATTTATTACACTCTTTTTAGGAGGTGCACAACTGTGTTGCGCCATTTACCGAGCCACGGCAAGCTGCACGAATCTGGTGCAAAAAAATCAATTTCCTCAGCTTGCCGGCACATTTTGATTTTTTCGTAAAAAATTTTACTATCTGGAGTCACATACCGAGCACCGGTGGAGATCTCTAAGAGCATCAGCACCAATGTTGAGTCCCTGACCCTCCAATTCAAATTTTCAATGAGGTCCATGATCTAAATCCAGTGAATCCACTTGAAGACAGCTTGGACCCTGAAAACATGCATTAGTTTTCAGAGCCCAAGACAAACCCTAGAGCAGTCTGATAAACATAGTCAAATCTTATGTATTGATTGCTCCCTGTTTCTGATTGGCTAGATAGTTTGATTGGTCCAAGTGGGTTGCTATTAGTAGTAGTCTCCCACCAACTTGCAGTCCCAGTTTCAGTTTTATGGGTGGAGTTGGAAAAAAAGTTAGTAACTACAACTTGGATGTGAGAATTATTTTTGCATTGTGACATATTGAGCATTGGTGGAAACGCTCGAATAATAACTGGAACTGGGATCAGAGGTTCTCTTCAAAAGCTACATCTGGACAATACTGGTACCTCCACCACTTTGGATTCTGACAATGCAAAAGACTTGCATGAAGGGAAGGACAACACTGGTACTTACTACTTTAAAATACATTGTAGCCTGACAAAGCAATAGCCTGCATGAGAGGGTATTCAAGGCTTTGTCATGTCTTGTTCTAATAAGAGCAAGCCCACCCACAACAACCCCCCTATTTGGGGATCTATGAGACTGCTTGTAAGTTATATGATATATAACTTTATAGGTTCAAAGTCCAAACCCATTTCCACTCTATTTGAAGGCTATCCTTCATCCAAAGTACAGTTTACAGGCCATTGTACCGTTGCTGGTGGACTTGCTCCTATGCATATATTGATGACTTTAGAGCATCTCCAGGGGTGCTCAGTATATGACCCTGCACAAATATTTTTCACATCCAAGTTTCAGTTATTTACTTTTTTGCAACCCCACCCATAAAACCAAAGCAAATAAGTGGGGGACTACTAATAGCAAACCACATGGACCAATCATTATGATGGCTCAATCAGAAACATTGATCAGTAGTCAGATCATATTTATTACACTCTTTTCAACATGTGCACAACTTTGCTGTGCCTTTTACCAGCCACTGCAAACTGTCCAATTATGCTGAGCCAAAAGCATTTTCCTGACCCAAACCACGATATTTTGGCTTTTCTTCATCCAAATGTGCTTTGCAGGATCACATACTGAGCACATCTGGAGATGCTCTTACAGCAAGTCCTTTCATCTGCTTATGTTGGCCTCTAGTCATATTTATCACATCCAATTGTAAACTGTTAATTGTTTCTTGGACAGTACAAGGCGAGAGACTATTTAAATGCCACCACCTGGGCCAATCAGTAATGGTGACCAATCTGAAGTGGTCATATTTTGTACTCGACCATTTGAAGACCGTTTTACAGGTCCAAACTCTAGACCCCATTTTGCACTATTTGAGGGTTGTACTTCATGTACAGATTTTACTGCTAGGACCTATTATTATCAGAGCATCCCCATGGGTGCTCAGTATGTGAGCCTACACATTAAAATCGGATGAAGAAAAGTCAAAATATGCCGGTTTGGCTCGGGAAAATTGTTTTGCTCCTACATGTATGGTCAGTTTGCTGATACTGGCAAAAGGCGCAGCAAAGCTGTGCACCTGCTAGAGAAGACCGTAATAAATGTGATCTGTCTACTGCTGCTGCTGCTGCCTGTTTTTGATTCGCCAAACATCATGATTGGTCCAGGTGGTTTTCTATTAGTAGTTCACACCTATTTGCAGTCGCAGGTTGCAAAAAAGTAAATAACTAAACTTGGATGTGAGAAATTTTTTTGCAAGGTCAAGTAGTAAGCACTGGTGGGGAATGCTCTTAAGGCATCTGTTGTTGGGAAGATGGGTTCAATTTCTCCTTACCTTTTTGGTAGCAGCCTTTTTGTTGTCAGGGGTACGTCTTTATAGAGTTTCACTTAGGTGCATCCAAGCACTAGGCTAGCATGTTATGATGAGAAGAATCCCAGGTGAAAACTCAAAACTCTTTTTCCAAGTGGAAAGAGTCAAGACTCATCATGACTCAACTCGCCCCCATTTCCATTCATTTGTCAAAATACAAGACACCAAGAAAGGAAGAAAGAGAAGAGGGAAGAGTAATGTAAAACATGCAAGACTTTATTTCAAAACAAAAGGGGGGAAAGAGGATTTAGCCAAATCTGGCTTCAAGACAAATAGAGAAGTAGAAAATCTAGGAATCCTATTTACATGTTGACTAATTACTATACCCTTTTGGCTAAATATGGCAATTTCAAAAGAAGAAAGCTAAAAATCTGCCTAATCCTTCAAAAATCTTGGCAATTTCAAAACATTTTTTTCCTTTAAATGTGGTGATTTATTTTTTTTAATTTCAAATTTTTCCCTTGACCATGTTGCTTGGGAGTTTTTAAAAAAGCAAAGTGGCCATGCCACCAAAAAAAACTCGCCTGAAAGGACTATGTCAAAAGGACAATGGGGAAGAAGGATATGGTCCAAACTATATTACATCTATCTATGAAGCAAGGTAGCTTGTTTTGTTTTGTTTGTCATGCAAAGATCTCCCAAACCATGGTGCTTCATCTGCACTCATGGTGTCTTCAGAAGGCTCTCGATGAGAGTAGAGGTGCACTGATTTGGTTTGAGACTCTTTGGAGCTACTACATGTGGAAGTTGTTGATTATTGAAGCAATTTTTCAATGAAAATTAAATAAAATTGAAACTGACAATTGTAATGGAATTTGGGGGTGTTCTTGTTGTTGTTGGAAAGCCCTCAGTGAGTTAGATTTAATAGAGTTTATTTCACAATTTTCAGAGCTAAGATGTGGAAGATATTGATTGTTGAGTGGATTTTGTTGCTGAAAATTCAAACAAATTGCAAAAATTGGGTTTGGAAGGAAAAATCAGTTGACCCTCAATGTGTTCACATTGCTGAATTTTTTTTTTAAATTATTCTGAAAAGTGTGCACATTTTTTTTTATTTGAAATTTGATATAGTTCATAATTCCAATTTGGTGATAATTAAATCCAAATTTTAGGTGTTTCAAAACAAACCTTAACAATGGGGCTAATTTCATATGTATCAAAAGAGAATCAAACTAAATAAAAGTTGAATGTGTTCACACTTAGGCCCTCAATTTTTGCACATTGCCGAATTTATAAAATTTTAATTCTGAAAATGTGAAAAATAAAAGAATGTGTTCACACTTGCACCATTGGTGCATGCTACATTAATGCTACTAAGTTTGAAATATCAATGATGTAGTTCTAAATTTTAAACTAGAGGTCAAACTTCAACAAGAAGATATTTTTAGTGGCAAGAGATGTGGGGGTATGTGAGTGGTGGAAGTTGAAAAGTAGCCAATCTTCTTGTTAATGCATAATTTTTAAAATGTTTTCATCTTTTGAAAAGTGATTGAAACTTGTTGTCTATGGAGGGTGGTTAGGATTGAAAGGAGAGCCTTCAATACCTTCATGCATTGTTCGTACAAAAATGTAAAAAATCATTAACTTGTTTATACACACAAATAAATTTTTTAATTACCAATGGGACAAATTGATCTCATGGATGTCAATCCCAACTCTTTCATTTGGGCTATCTCTAAAATTATGAAATCATGGAGAAAAATTGTTTGACACAAAATGTTTGCTCAAGTTGGATCAACAATGATGACCTCTATGAAGGCACAAACCCCTTTCCTTAGAGAGGACGATGTCAGCATGTTGTCTACATGTTTAAGGTGTGGAAAAAGGAAAAATATGCAATTGTTTATGAACCATGTTGAAGTTGAATTCACGTGCAATGGATGTAAAAACATCACAAATTGCATCATGCATCCCTATGCATTTAGTACATGGGCATATTTTAATAGAAGCATACCCAATGGATCATTGAAGTTGAATTCATGTGCAATGGATGTAAAAACATCACAAATTGCATCATGCATCCCTATGCATTTAGTACATGGGCATATTTTAATAGATGCATACCCAATGGATCAATGGGTTGAGCACAAATGCATAGAAAAAACATGTTATTAAAAGATAGGGCAAACCAAGTTAAAATTTGTAAAGCATGGATAAGATTGCTAACAATAGGTGGAACATCAGTAAAACATGCCAAGTTGTGAACTACATGCCTAAACTTAAACCTAAACAAGAAACGGTGTGAATTTCATGCACATTGGACTTTCCTTTCAAAAGAATATTCAAATTAGGTGTGTTGGAATAAACATACTAAAATGGAATCTTAAAAGTGTTTGATTTGTTTCAAAATAAATTATTTGAAAAAAACAAACAAGTGCAAGCCATAAAGAGAAAAGATCATATGTTATTTTCAAATGTTGTTGGAATGGGACAATGCCTAAGTCAACATGAACCAAAGACTCCAACAAGAAAGGATGTTGTTGAACAAAAAAATGAGACACCAAAGATGAAACATCAAATGGCCAACTCCCCAAGAATGTTGATGGAGCAATGACAACAATAAGAATGAGATGAACTTGATGCCCTTTAAAGAGATGGGAAGGAAGCTTAGTGACAACCTAAATCTCCTTTTAAATTGATTCAACAACAAACTTGGTTGTAGCATCCCATAATGTAACAAGCCAAATTATAATAAGTTGAACTATTGGGAAGCCAACGACCTTGCAACCCATTAAACAATGGCAAAAATAGTTACATGCGTTTAAAATTTATGAGTGGTTATAATCATTATGACCTAATAATATATAATTATAACACATTGATGATTCTTGAAAGTTTAATTTTGGACTTAAGAGATGTAGTGTCATGACCCTAATGTGGGTACATGACCATTTTTCAATAAGGGCAATAAAATGTTTTTTTTGGGATGAAAGGAAGGATTCAACTAAATGTTTATAAGGAAAATTGGGTGGAACAAAAGATTCATGAGACTTGGAGTGAACAAAAGAGAGTAAAAACATATTCCCATGTGAAATAAAAATGTGTAAGAGTCCAAAGGATTCATTCCTAAAACTCCCAAGTTCAACTCTCATTTTAAAAGTTACAAATCCCAAGATATTCTAAATATTTGGATCAAGGTTTGGGGGATCAAACCTTGTCTAAATTACATATTTTTAAAATCTTTGAATTTTTTTTGAAAATTATTACAATGAAGTGGGGCCACAATGTGATTTATAACACAAATTATGGTCATTTGGAAGGTTAAAAGCCAAACTACCAAAACAATTTGACCTCTTATTCAACATTTTAAGGAGTGAAACCAATTTTGATTGAAGAGCTTGATATTCCATTATAAATCATGTTTTAAAAGGCCATAAGTTTTATTTGCAAATTCTTATTTGGATATGAAATGAAAAAATTATGAACCCTCAAATAGGCAAAATTCATAACTTGGTAATTTTTGGGACTTGCACATGCGAGTCCATGGAAATTTTTTATATAACCATTATGGGGAATTACATAATATACTATAGTAGGGAAAATGATGATGAATTCTCCCAAATCCACACCATGATGAACCTTGCAAATTTGTGGCTTATTCATCTATATTCATGCTCGAAATGCATTCATTGTTATTTTCTCTTGATTTGTGCACTTTTATGTGACCATGAACTCAACATGAAAAGCTCATCCTAATTTTATATTGTAATTCTAACACGGCTCTCTTGTTGTAATGTGTGGAGCTAAGTAACATGCCCAAGGCTTTCAAGTATTTTGTAATGCATCACATATCAAAAAAATTACACCAATATCTTGTGCCATGCCTTTCACATAAAGCTCCAAGCATTCCATGTAATGTCAAAAAATATTAAGTAGACAAATTTATTAATGTTGAATGTTGTTCCTATAGGTTGTGTTAAAAACATGTGAAATTATGTATGTGTAATGTTAATAGGCTAACATTTAGAATTAGGAAGTAAAAATGATATGCATAGAAATAATTAATGATGTAGTAATTTAAAATTGATGGGTTAGAAAAAATCATTATGAGTAACCAAGTACATCATGGTATTGAGGTTAATGAGAGGAATAATGATGCACCTATAGGATTATCAAGTGGTATTCAGGGTACAAAACCTATTGATTTTTGACTTTGTAATGGAAAACAAACCTAGGGCATGTTCCTTAGTTCCCACAAAAAAAATGGGCATGGGAGCTTCTAGATGGGGCCAAGATAGATTCAAATAAGTGAAATTAAAGATAAATCAATTTACACAAACCAAGAAAAAAAACAATTAATGCAAATCAGCACCAAAATTGTACCTCGATGAAATCACTAAATACATGTTCACATGAATCATCATGTTTTGGACTTGCGAAGAATCACCATTCTCTTCCCTATAATAAAATTTGTGATTGGCAACTACATTGAAGTGCCAAAAATTCTCAAGACTTTAAAAGGGGGATTTCAAAATTTTCAACTTTGTCTTACAACTTTGTGGGCTCATAATTCTTGCATACAAAGTTTGATTGAAAAACTTTTAAAAGAAAAGTTATAACCTTTGAAAAGAGCTTGCCATATTTCACCTTCCAATAAGATGTCATTTAACCCTTACTTTTCTGAGTTTTGATGTTTGGGAATCAAATTGACAATTTGATTATTTAATTATATTATTTTGGCCATAACTTGTGTTTTCAAATCATCAAATGGAGAATGCAAGTCCAATTTTCATATCTAAACTTCAATAAATTTTCAATGGTATAAAGAAAGCCCAATTTGAACAAGTTTTGATATCTAAAACCTTGTCCCAAAAATTTGAAATGCCCACAAAATTCCAATTCCCAAATTTAGAATCCACTTCTTGGGAATGTTGGGATTCATTTCCTTGCATTTTCCCACATTTATGGGAATGTGTTTGAATCCCAACCTACCTTCGTGGCCCACTTCGCTTGTCATGCCTTGCTTTGGTCATTAATTGGTAAGGTAATTAGGGTTGTGACAAGGCAATTTAAATAGAGCATATTGTGGAATTAGTTTGCACATTTGTTAAGAAAGTAAAACATTAAAAGAAATAAATTTTTTGAGAATTTAAAAATTGTCACTACAAGTTTGTAGTAAAAAATTATTGTTAAACATAGGATAGTTACAAATTTGATTGATCCATTGAAATATGAAATGTAGTAACTTGAATGGTATTGAAGTGCAAAAGAGTTTTTAAAGAAAAAAATTCAATTGATGACAAAGGTGCATCACATGAAAGAAAAAAAGGAGGATGAAAATAAAATTGTTTTTAACAATGGCTCTAAATTTTGTGTAAGACCGTTGCATTAAGATTTGAAGTCATTTTTGGCAAGTGACATCATTCTAGTAGAAAAGTACAAAACAATTGGAGTGATTGTAAATCATTAAGGAGCTATTAAAATTTCACAAACAATGCAATTATGAACTCCAAGATGAAATATATGAAGATTGCTTAAGAATCTTCAATGAAGGATTTTGGAGTTAGGCAAAGAGAAATAAATGTTGTCCATCACACAATTCAAGGATGCAAAAGCTAAACATATTTAACAAAAGGAAAGGGTACCAAAATGATAAATTACAAATTTAATCTTGTTAAAGAACATAAGTTATAATTACAAATTGATGTGGAAAAATGTAAGATGATTGTTCTAGAGCATCTCATACAAATTGTGAACAACAAACTATTGAAAATTGAAAAAAACCTAATCAATTAGAAAATAATAATTAACACCCACAAATAACAAAACTTCAACAAATTGAAAATGGCAGCCTTCCATATGTTTATCCTTTGTAATATTGTTAAGATATTTCATGTGCATAAAAGGCGCAACTATGCCAAACACTACAACAAATACAACATGGTATGATCAAAAGCCCAACCTTCATAATACCAATTATATATGATTTCATTTGTGGTTTGTAATATATGATATAACCATTAATGACTATTTTAGAAATAATAATAAAAATATCCTTCCAAAAAAGGAATAATAATCTAGCACACATATAGAGGACATGGGACACATATGGATTGACCTTCCTCTCTTCTAATTGGAAAGATGAACAATGAAAAAGATAAATACATTGTCATAGCCATGACTCATGTATTCACATGTGCTTCATGTCTTGGTTGTGTTTGTGATTCTTGATGCATTTCATTGACATTTGAATGAAGGCATCAAAAACTTCTATATATATTTTTTATTGTTAATGATGACTGTATCCTGCTCCCCCTATTTTAAAGGTTTCAACTAGTGAAGGCCTTTAGGACCATCATCGATTTGTTAAATATATCCATATATGTATATATAAAATGTCAATGTTTCATCGTTTATTTTATTTTTTCCATAATTCTTGCCACCTCAACTTCTTGCCAATTTATCATGTCTTATGTCTAAAAGAAAATTTGGTTTTGTTGGCATCACCAACACCAATCTAATGGTTATGATTGAATGAAAACACTTGTTTTCCTTTTTCTCCTTCCATTGCCAGCTATCAACAACCATATGCCCCCAACCTTGTCATTATTTCATTCCATGACAACAAAAGGGACACTAGGTTTGTGCATGTATCATCATCATGTTACATTGAATGGGTTTCTCATTTTCATGTTTGTGAAGTGAACTAAAGATTGAATTTAATCAGTGGGAATAATATTTAACAATATTCATGGCTTTGTCTAAGTGGATTTGAATATTCATGTTTTTTTAACGTTCAATTTTGTCTATCATGTTGTATAATCCACAATTGACAAATGTTGAAAATTACCCTCAAAAAATTCAAAACAACAAAATTTTGTGAAGGAAACTATTGAATTATCAAGAATATTTTATTTGTCAAAAGAATTAATTATTTGACAAACATTTGTTGAAGTTACAAAGGTAAAAAGGCATTAATATACATGCAAACAAGGGAGGCAAACTCCTAAAATAGCCCCACACAAGATAATTGATCTAAAGTTTATCTAAAGATCAAATGGGAAAGTGGGAAAATCAATCCTAGGTAAAACCTTCACACCAACAATATGATGTCAAATGAAAGTGAGTAGATGTGACATATCAAGTTGAAACCTTGATAAGGAGGAAAGCCACCTTAAACTACAAAACATGTTTTTTTTATTAATTTAATCACAAAATCTACCTAAAAACACACTTTTGAAGGAGAGGGTAAATCCAAACAAATAATGCAAAACCTCACACATTATTGTAATGGAACCACAAAAACACCTAATAACAACATAAATCATCAAACATTTGTGTTGATTGAATTTTAGGATATAACCAACAATAGCACAAAACATAACACGCTACATTAAGATCACATGTTGGAATCTTAAATTTGTTTTTTGGAAAAATAATTAACCAAGACATTTTCAGAATCATTGTAAAGTTATCATCATGAAAATTAGGAATTAATTTTGAACCATGTCAAATTTATTATGTATTAGTACATCACAATCCTCCTAGATGAATTTCTCATGGAATTTTTATTCCCCAAAAGGAATAATCATGTCACCGAGTTGGTAAATGGGAAATATCATACTCTTGAAAAATGAATCACACTCGATGAATTGTTAACTTTGGGAATTATCAACAATGCATGGAAAACATTTGTGGATGACATAGTTGAATGGTTACCCTTATGATTTACAAACAAATAGTGTCAAAAATATAAATGGGATCAATTAGTCCATGGTGAATTTTCACAATTTTTTCTTTTGAAAAAAATCCCAATTTTTCATTTCATCATAAATTCAAATTGAAAAAATAGACTAGCATATTATCATAAGAATTTTTTTAATTACATGAGTATATTTAACCAATTATTCATAATTGTATATAAAAAAATGAGGATTTCCATTATAGCCTTTTCTAGGACCTAGCATTGAATAATATGCCTCTTGGGAGCTTTTAATAAAATTTTAAATACATATATATTTGGGTTCCAATTCAATTTTCAAACATTGAGGCACTTAAGCCCATTACATGAAATGAACATCATGTTAAGATGAATCCTTACATTTAAATGGACAATGGGTGACATTGATTAATGGACCCCTTCCCCCCCCCCCCCCAATTATAATTTGGGTAGCTTGCAAATGGTAGTTTAATTTTTTGGGACATAAGTTTCAGTGTTGAATGAATGAGATTTAGTCATTGGACAATTTGCAAGAATTTTTTTTCCTCCATTTTGAAGATCATTCAAATAGTCCAATGAAATGCTAAAACTCAGTTTTTTTACAACATTCAAATCCTCACGTAACATAGTAACACCCAAAATCTCTCATTTGTTTTGAAGGGGATTGATGTGATCGTTGTTTCAACCCAAAAATTGAAGTAACTAACAAATATATTAGTTACATCCACTTCATCTTTTTTAATGTATATTAGTAAGGATTGCAAGAAACATAACCAAAAAAAATAAATGTAAAGTGTCCAAGTCATGCACATGTTTTTATTTTATTTTATTTTTATTTATGTTGACATTTTTTCAAAGTGTTCTTCACATACATTTCACCAAAAATCAATGTGATACTTGTTCTAAACTTTCAATTTAGAATTGTTGACATTCCTCTTAACAAAATATATTCCAAAACATGTAAAGATAAATGTAGCTTTTCAACATATGATGTTGTGCAATGTGTTTTTTTTGGGCATATGAAAATTATAATAACTTTTTAAAAATAGGAATTTCAATGTCAAAAAACTTGAAGTTGGTGATGAAGATGTTTTGTATGGTCTTTTATCGTAACAATTCTAAATAGAATGTTGAGGACCATATGAAGGATTTTGCAAAGGTGTCTCTTTGGATCTATGTCTTTTCAACACCATAAACATAAATTATCAAAATCATGAACAAATTTCAATACCTTTTGTACCAATTTGCATTTCATTTCTCTTCAATTGACTATGAATCCCATTGAATTTGAATTTAGTTCAATATATTTGAATCCAATTTAAGAATTCTAATTCAAATAACATGTAATGTCATTCAATATTTTCATTTGAATGGAATTTAATTTTCAGAAAATCAACTCATTTTTTCATTGTTTCATCATCAATGGTAGTACATTGGAATGTAGAGTCCATTTTTTAAATTTTTTTGTTAGATGTGACAAAAACATTTTTTTTAAAACCAAAAATATGGCCATTGGTGGACTATATAGGAACTTATTAAGGTTTTTATTTGAACGTTGAAAAATCATATTGATATGTTAATTCCAAACTACCCATAATAATAACATGTTAAATCTTTTACATTTTGATTATTTGTTTGATAATTGAATATTAGGCATGATAAGAATTTTTTAATTAAAAATTTGATGTAAATTTGATCCAACCCTAGACCCTCTTGGATGTATGTTGTTGCCATTAAAAAGTCAAACTAATTAATAACTGTAAATCTTTCAATTACATAATACATAACATTTACATCACTTTAGATGGACATCACATTGCCACCCACATATCATCAAGTTATTATACATGATCATCATATGAAGACATACAACAACAAAATGAAAAGGCGAACATTGTTAAACACATGGATAATGAACTATGGAATGGAAAATTTATTATTTTTATTTAAATTTCATTGAAATTTAATTTTTTTTGTGATAAGTTTTATGTCAAAAAAAAATTTCCCCATAATTTGCTAAAATTGAAAGTTAAAAAATAATTCCAATGAATATTTTCAATCATCGAATATTTTGCTACATTTCCTTCCAACTTCCACCAAAACTTCAATCTTCATTCCCTAGTCCACCATAACCATAAAAACATGTTGAGTAAGATATATCTATTGTTTTGTCACAAGCCTTCAGGTTTTTTTCAAATAGTGTGCTTCCAGAATCTGATTTTATTATCTATGTATATGTGGCTAGGCGGTAGAGTCTACAAATTGAATATCTATTGCTTGAGTCGAAGTTCAGATAAATTCAACAATGTGCAACAAGGTATGTTATTTGTAATAACACAAGTTTGTCAAGGATTTTCTCCTCATGAATGAAAGCAAAATGGATGCATGAAAGCAAAACCATCATTTTTATGGTAGCCTTGAACATGTTGTTTTTCACCTATCAATTCAGATAAGAATGAAAAATTATTAGTTCTTGAGAGCAACACCCCCTGCTTATCGAAACATTTAGGTTTTTTACATTGATCTCAACTCTTAGAAATGAGCTGAATGGTAGTTTACCAATAAATGACACTACTAAGACACATGGCATCTATGAGTGTTACCATATCAAATATTTATGTATAACTACAATAAGTGATCTTGATCATCATGGCTTCTAGTTATGTGAGTTCCTTTCACCTTGCTGATCGGTCCAGTTTGATATTATATTTCCAAACGTTTTGGTTCAAATTGTGCATTCTATTATGTTCATAAATGATTTGGTGGGGTGTCATGTTAGCAAATTTTTGATACTCACTAGAGTTGTGATTTATATTTTGGTTATGGTGCAATGTTCTGAATTAATGTAACTTATCAACATACACTTCCAAAATTTCAAAACAAAGTAACATATGACCCAAACAACAACATAAATTGCAAGAAATCAAGGAGGTCAATCCAACACAACCAATGAAGTGTAAATTAAAATGAAAAGAAAAGAAAAACCATATTCTATTACGCATTTCAAATATACAATATTATGCACAAGGTGCCATTGACCCTACAACAAACCCAAGTCTTTTATAATTGTGTTAGTTAAACTACAATCGTGTAGGAATGTGCAACTTGAATAAGATTTTCCATCACAAAATTCACATGTTTGTATCATTGTTTGAATTTTTAAAAATGTCAATGTGCATTCAACATAAAGGTTCTCCCCTATTCCCACACTCATGTAGACCAACTTGACTATAAAATTGTCCATAAAAAAATTCCATGTTTGGATCTTTCTTTGAATCCTTTCTAAATGTTGATATTGTTCAATGGAAGGGATTTCCACTATTCCCACACCCATGTGCCATGTTTTCAATAACATGCGCTTTCAAACCCAACCAACTCTACGAAATGGGAAAGAACAAAATTAATCAAAGAAAAATGTTGGACATCTAAACGAGTGAAACCATCCATAAGCTCTTGGATAATTGTAAATCAATATAAAAGGATAAGTATAAACCATCTATGAAATCTATTTCAAATGAAATAAGTTTTTTGCTTTCTAAATACAACTCCAAGGAAAGGCCATTTTGAAATCTTTGAGTTGGTCAATGACTCCACACTAGTTTGGAAGATTAGTCCAAAAGTCAAGGAGTTAATGGCATGTGTAGAGTGGACCACAACAAGTTCAAAAGCCTCATTTTTTGTAAAATATGCAATTAAATTCTTGATATTAATGCAATTGTGAGAAAGCTTTGGTACTCTTGCAATGGCATGCCCATTGATATTTGAATCTACTTGAATGGCCAATTCAAGCAATTAGAACATCTTGAAAACAACATCCTAAAAATTCATTGAAAACAACATAAACATTTATATCCTTCACTTATGTCCTTGAAAACATTGGTACACAAACTAGGAAGTAGTAATGTTATTGTGCCTTACAAATTATTAAATACCCACCACCATGAGCACAAACAAGTCATCTCGAAAGAATTGTTTTCCATCACCATCCTCCTCTCTTCTCATGTTTACGTTCCATTTCAAGATTATGTTGCACAAATTATTAAGTTGTTCCTACTCCAATGGTGTCTAAGCACTTTGAAATCCTTGAGGTCTACTTTCAGCTCCACAATCATTCCATTCAATATATGTCACAATTTAATAGTTATTTTAAGTTTAAAAAAATTGTCAACAACCCTATTCCAACATATTGTGGAATTGATTTGCACAATTTTTAAGAAAGTAAAAAAATTAAAAGAAGCAACATTTTCTGAGGATTTAAGGATTGTCACCATAAGTTTGTAATAACAAATTAATGTTAAACATAAAATATTTGCAAATTTAATTGAGCAATTGAAATATGAAAGGTATCAACTTGATGGGATTCAAGTGCAAAAGAATTTTTAGAAACAAAAAAATTAGTTAATGACAAAGGTGCATTGCATCAAAGAAAAAAAGGAAAATGAAAATGAAATTGTGTTTAACAATGGTTCTAGAATTTGTGTAAAACCATTGCATTAAGATTTGAAGTCCTTTTTGGTTTCATAATGACATCATTCTAGTCTAACAAAATGTTAATTAATTTTTTTTTTACAACATTCAAATCCTCACAACACATTAACTCCCAAAATCTCTCATTTTTGGAAGGGGATTGATGTGACTGTTGTTTTAACCCAAAAATTGAAGTAACTAAGAAGTATATTAGTTACATCCACTTCATCTTTTTTAATGTATATTAGTAAGGCTTGCAAGAAACACAACAAATTGAAAAAAAATGTAAAGTGTCCAAGTCATGCACATGTTTTTATTTTATTTTATTTTTTCTATTTTATTAATTTGTAAAACTATTGATTTAAAAATTTTATGTTGATAGTTTTTTCAAGTTTTCTCCACATACATTTCACCAAAAATCAATGTGATACTTGTTTTAAACTTTGAATTGAAATGGCCATGTGAAATTTCTCCAAAATTGTTGACATTCCACTTACAAACTAAATTCCAAAACATGTAGATATAAGCATAGCTCTTCAACATATGATGTTGTGTGACGTGTGATTTTTGGGCATGTGGAAATTGTAATAATTTTTTAATAATAGGAATTTCAATGACAAGAAACTTGAAGTTAGTATAATGAAGATGTTTTGTACGGTCTTTTATTGTAATGATTCTAAATAGAATGTTAAGGATCGTATGAAGGATTTTGCAAAGGTGTCTCTTTGGATCTGTCTTTTCAACACCATAGTCATGAATAATCAAAATCATGAACAAATTTTCAGTACCTTTTCCACTAATTTGCATTTCATTTCTATTCAATTGACTATTGATCCCATTGAATCCCATTGAATTTGAATTTAGTTCAATAATTGAATACATCTCAAGAATTTTAATTCAATTCAATTTACTAATTTCAATGAAATTCAAGTTGCATGCAGTGTCATTCAATATTTTAATTCGAATGGAATTTAATTTTTAGAAAATCAACTCATTTTTTCATCATTTCGTCATCATTAATATTACATAAAAATGTAGAGTCCACATTTGATAATTTTTTTGTTAGATGTGACAAAAAGTTTTATTTTTTACAAAAATAGGGCCATTAGTGGACTATATAGGAACTTATTAAGATTTTTATTTGAACATTGAAAGATCATATTGATAGGTTAATTCCAAACTACTCAAAATAATAACATGTTAATTTTTTATATATTTTATATTTTCTTGATAATTGAATATTAAGCATGAGAAAAAAATATTAAAAAACTGATGTAAGCTTGATCCAACCCTAGACCCTCTTGGATGTATGTTGTTGCCATTAAAAAGCAAAACTAATTAACAATTGTAGATCTCTCAATTACATAATACACAACATTTACATCACGTTAGATGGACATCACATTGCCACCCACATATCATCAAATTATTATACATGATCATCATATGAAGACATACAACAACAAAATGAAAAGGTGAACATTGTTATTAACAATGACCAAATGAACACATGAATGGTGAAATATGGAGTGGAAATTTTATTATGTATATTTAATTGCGTTGAAATTTAACTCTTTTTGTAAGTTTTTATGTCAAATTTTTTATTTCTTCCATAATTTGTTAAAAATGAAGGTTTCAAAAAAATTCCATTTTTGAGAAGTCAACAAAGTGGGAATTTTTTTTGACGTTGATATTGCTTAAGGGTATAGATTGATATTGCTTGACGTTGATATTTCTTAAGCAATAATTCCATAGTAAATATTTACTATGAGATGGATATATGAAAAAAATGGAATGCTTCAATCCAACATTATTTGTTGGCCATTACTTTTTTTTCGATAACATTGAACCCATTTAGGATATTACAAATATTTTATTCATTTTTCCTTGTTTATAAATTGTGAAAGTGAAAAAGAAATCATTGTTGGATTTTATTTATTTAATTAAAATATATAAACAAAGCCAATATAACAAGTCAACATGCAATTAAAGGCAACTTTAATTTCGTGCATATTTTGTGGGCATCATAATGATAACAATCATGTGAAGACATGTAGTGAGTAGTGGGGTGCAAGTGAGTTGCAATGAGTGGGAGCAAGGCATTGCCATGAGAAAATATGGACTTTAGAAAGGCCATACAAGAAATTAGGACCTATAATTGGCATGGTTAACCATGGAACATAATTTAGTTGACAAGCTTTTTTTGCATCCTTTTCACCATATTTTTTATTGTTTGGTCATGAATTCAAGCTACTAAGTTCAATTCAATGCAATGCAATGCAATGGTAGTAATTAACTTGAATGATCCAAATGTGTGGCTTCATGCATGCAAGCAATGAGTAGCTCTATTTTGACATGTAATGTTAATAGCTATGGATAATTTGGTAATCATTCAAAATCAAAGTATTTTATGTTATGTCCCTATTGGAGGAGGTGGTTATTTGGTTTGAGTCTATAGATTCAAATTGGGAGATTATGTATATTCACAACAAATTGCATTCACTATGTTAAATGTGGATGTGGGACATGTTATTTTGTTGTTGGAAGGCTTCGACAATAAAACATGGAAACACCAAGTGTAGAATTGCATGCCATGTCATTTCTTAATGTGAATGGCCAAATTGACCCTGTTCATTAAAATAAAAATTAGATATCGTGATTGGTGTTTGCAACTAAATTTTAACTACAATTGACATATATGATTAAGATCCATGTAGTGTGAAAGTCAAGTTGCATGTGACCATAGTTGCAAACAACATGGATTATGGATGAAAAAAAATCAACAAAATAAGGTTTCATCTTTTGATTAACTATATGTGTATTTTTGTTTGTGACTACCACGTAATTTTATTGGTTAACAATAAGAGTGAATGAAATGTTGCCATGTGTCAACAATTATTATTATTATAATTTGTAATGTAATATTGGAAAAAATCTAGGCCGTTTGATTTGTGTGTTCATGATTGTGACATGTAACAAATCCACAAATATTTTAAATCTCATTTTAAACTAAATCTATTAAAAAAATATAAACAATAGTTTGGTAAGTATGTAGGTAGGTATGTAAGATAAATAATAGGTACCTATTTATGCAATCTAATTAGGTAGGTTGACTAAATAGGTAATTGGTTTTGCAATTGTCTTTTTGGGTTAACCTTTAAGGTCAAGCCACTTTGATTAGTTCATCCCAAATGGCATTTATAAAAAATTGTTATGTTACTTTAATTATTCAAGTGAATCTTTTATATAATTTACAAAATTGAAGTGAAAGACAAAAGATATGGGATATATTTTATAGTCGCAACCTAATTGCAAACTAATTTGCAAAAATGGTTGTGATTATAAAATATATCTCAAATCTTTTGTCTCCCCTTTCAATTTTTTAGACAATATAATCATGTGTGCACTAAAAACATTTTAACTTAGTAAAACCTTAACAAAACCTTTGGCTAAATCAAAAATTGGTTCAACAAAGCTCAAGTGTTTTTAACACAAAAGAAATTCCTATTACCACTCCAATTCAAGTGTTTTCAACACACAAGAAAAAGTTATGGTGATTCAAACAAACTCAATCATTTTCAACACGGACTAAGTTTTCAATACTTGAACTCAAGTGTTTTGAATAGACAAAAAGTAAGTCCCTATTATTATTTAGAGGGAAAAAAAAAGAATGAAAAGCTAAAATATGTTCCAAACCTATCATAAGTTAAAAAAAATGTTAAAAAACCACTAGAAACTAAAGTATATATTAATAACACAAAGTTAACTCGTAACGTATGAGAACCCTCTTTGTAAACATCTATTATGCATTTAACCATTACTACTTCACACGCAAGATAACTAAGGAAACAAATCTAGACCACCAAATCTAACAATCCCATTGCCTTGAAAAAAGTTCAAATTTTCAACCTTACACACACACGAGCCTATTCTATTTGAAAATAATGGCACCTTTCTACCATTTCCATGAGTCCTCTAAAATTCTCACAAACTAACCCGAAGGCTATTATTACACATATAAATGTTAGTTCACTCATTTTAATGTTGAAATTCAGACGCCACCAAGTGGGACAATTTCATTGGCCATAACTTTTTTTTTTTTGGCACACCTAAGCAGCACAAGCCTATTCAATAATACCCTCTCTGTAGCACTACAACCCATTTCTGCATACGGGCAGGGAAAAAAAATCCCATTGCAAAAATTTACTACAACCCATTTCTGGATACGGGAAAGGGCAAAAAAGCCCATAGCAAAATTTACTATAAACCCATTTGTGCATACGGGCAGGGAAAAAAATCCCATCGCAAAAATTTACTACAACCCATTTCTGGATACGGGAAGGGCAAAAAAGCCCATGGCAAAATTTACTATAAACCCATTTGTGCATAAGGGCAGGTCTAAAAAAACCCATTGCAAAATTTACTTAAAACCCATTTGTGCATACGGGCAGTCTTAAAAAACCCATTGCAAAATTTACGACAAACCATTTGTGAAAACGGGCAGGTATAAAATAAGCTTAAACGCATTTATGCATATTCGGGCAGGGAAAAAATAAACCAGCGCAAAATTTATACTAGGGACAAGCATTGTTTTTGGTTTCCGGGCAGGTTAGTTGGGTTGGGTTAGGTGAGCCCCTTTTTCAAGAGGCTTCCAAAAATTAGTGGGAGTGACCAAAAGTAGGGCCACTTAAATCCCACATGAAATGTGTGTTCCAGGCAGGTGTGTCAGCACGGCTTCCCGTCCCTAAACGGTCATA
>Ga0209611_10006046_pt1 | contig 20037 bp, 7 predicted proteins | sample S1TSphgellanicum_3_FD_187693 | JGI IMG/M metagenome (GOLD analysis project Ga0209611, IMG submission 187693) | Host-associated microbial communities from peat moss isolated from Minnesota, USA - S1T2_Fc - Sphagnum magellanicum MG (SPAdes) (version 2) | ecosystem: Host-associated > Plants > Peat...
GATCACAACCAATATATAGCTCCTGTAATGAGAAAGAAGAGGGAGCTTTCGGTGTGTGGGTGTAGGTTATGGGGTGCACACCAGACATGTATTTGAAACCCTTGATCAGTCTGGTATTCTCCTTCTTTTTGCATAGTGAATGTATCAATCAACATCCACAAAGTTTATGGTCTTAACACTTTATGAGCAACTCTCATAAGCATGTGGCTGCACCCCTTATCAGGTTACCTTCTAATGATTGTTGTGAACATTTCTTTGCAATTTTATACATAAGTGTTTACTACAATTGAAGAGCTTCTTTTAGAGGATCCTTAATACATGATGGTTGGGGACACACAACTGAGGTCCACTGCGATATAGCATCATGGAGTGCATCCGCCCTTCTGCCCACAATGAGGTAATTCATGCATCCAATTACACAGTAGTGAATGTTTTTTGAGATAGCAAACAAATCACTGCCTTAAAAAGAGAGAGTTTGATGCTCCTTTTTGCATCCAGACTCTTTTTTGTCTATTGAGATCAGCAAATTCATACACATCTGATTTGAAGATGTGCAAAAGCTGGAGCTCAATTGTGACTTATTTGGAACACTTCTCTAACACAATTCTTTTATGCTGTCACCTACAAGAGAGATCTTACTTTCCCCAGTTAGGCTTCCTCATTAAATAAGGCTGCATCAGCTGACTGTCCAGTGGCACTTTCCACGCTAGGAATAACAATTCTGGGAGCAATAAATTGAACAAACTCTCGCAGCTCAGCAAAGCTACAATGTTCACTGTAGGGCACCTCATACCTGTTATGTTACAATACAATACAATCAGTTAGTTTCTTACCTTCTGTTGCTGAAGTTCATTAAGACTGGATGCTGATGGCTTAGTGCCTAGAAAGAGAAGTAACCTTGACCTCTTTGCAGCAGCTGAGAAGACATTATCTACCTGCAGAGCTCACTGAAGAGAAATAGTAGAATGTACATATGGAACCCAGGCAAGAAAAGCCAGTCTAATTGAAAGTTACAACAGGTGCAGAAATGTAAGAAATAATACCGGATAATGGTTCCTTGCTGCCATCGACGACCAGGTGTACGTTTTTTGTCCCTTCCAAAATTCCATCCCGTTGGTGAGAAGCCAACAATGGAGTTATATCGTCCCTGGCAAGATTCATGGCAGAGACACACAGATATAGTAACCTTAGAGAGTATGCACAGAGAAGGTACCATATAATGTGCTTTCATTTGTCTTCTGCAATTGGAGGACACACCCTACCGGTCCTGGACATAAACCGAAGTAAAAAAATTTACATCACCTTCGAGCCCTGATTTGAGCTTCAGGAAGAATGTCCATCCTAGTTGGGACTCAAAACTTGAGTGCTTACAAGAGGGCCATTGTTTGATGAGTTATATGACTTGGACTAAGGTGCAGTGTTTTTAGGTGTACTTGATAGTAGCGAGATATGGAGCCCATGCGTTTGAAGCTTGCAATACTCCATAAGGGGACAACATGTATATGGCTTTCTAACTCATTAGTGGTCAGCCATTTTGTGTAATCATCCCCAAGTTCCATGCATTCAAGCAACCGCAGCTTTGATGTCCCAACATACACTTTCTTCTCCAACACCTTCCCAACTTCCAAGAATATTCGTTCTTTGCCTGCATCCATATTTCAAGCCTTGGAAGTAAGATGTCATACCGTAATCTGTCCTCTAAGAGAAGTAGGTCCCACCTAAAATACAGGGGAGGAGTACATCTTGCATCTTGATCTGATGTGTGCATTTACAAATCCAAGATAAGTATTTTTACAGACTAATGTTTTCATGTGGCCATCCAGGAGATTCAGATCTTCTGATAGCTAACAATCATGCACATGAACCTGGAAAAGGAAATTTAGAACAGAAACAGGTCTCTCCAACCCTGCATACACCATAGCAGTTCAGGGAATCAGACCAATATTGTAAGTGCCAATCAGAAAGAGGGTCCTTGTGTTGAATGCTTCGGCCTGAATTGCATCTACCACAAACTGGACTACTGTTTCTTGCTTTGGGAAGTTGTACTGCATCAACAAGACATGAAAAAAGGTCACAAGCCACAATTTAACACTGAGGATCTTAATCCAAACTAATGTCAAATTAGTACCAGGGAGAGGCTTTTTGGAGTGTGTCATCATAAACAAGATGAACATGAAAGAAATTACTACTGTCAAGATATGAGAAGGTTTACCCTGCCAGACTTAGAAGCAATTTCTAGAATCATATGCAAAAACTTGCAACCTACCAAGATGGCATTTGATTGGACAACAAAATGCAAAACTCTTTGTGTTTGTACCTGAGGATTGCAGTATGTAGTGTCAAGAATTAGGGTGTCAATATGTGATTCCTGCAATTTTACATTCTCTGCCATCTCCTGACAGAATCGAAAGTCACCTGTATGCAAAACAGGCTTTGCACACCAAACATTGAATTTGTCACAATGTGAAATCAATTGGTTAGACAAGCTTAGGTTAGGCTAATTAACCAAACACAACAAGCTTAGACTGGGCTGATTAATCAATCAGAATTAACACATCCAACAATACTTCATTAGATCCACATGGTAAATCCTACATTCAATCTTCTACAAGATAAGAAGTCATTGCCTCAAATTCTAATGCAGCATCAGCTACTATTTAACAGAAGGCTGAAGAGAAAAAATGTTGAAAGTAGAGTTCAAACCCAATTCTAAGTTTGGACTTTAAAGGAAATGATCCAACAAGACAAGGGCAAGAAAAGAATGTACCTTGCCATTCGGGGGCTCAAATAGGATCATCACAGAACCAGGACAATGATTAGCATCAATGAATGTGACCTGGACACCATCAATTATCACAGTCTCATTAAGTGGAATTATTTTCAGGCGTTCCGCCGGAACTCCTATCCGTAATGTAACAAGACGGGCTGTTGTTGGAGAACAGTATATTACACCATGGCGGAATCCTCTCATAAGCCCTTGATAATCTGCACCATCCTCCACCCACCTCTTTCAGGCCAGATGCCCAAAGTCCCAAAACTCATAAAGTTGGTTGACAATCATCACCTGACTTGCTGACCAGCCACAATTGCTCATTGGCACATGTCAGCAGCAACAATCTAGGGCATTGCACTTGTGCTTCACATAGAGCCTACTGACCAACAATCATCTGCAGTATGTCTGGACAGCCTCTGAGGAACACTTTAGGAAGCAGTTGGAAGAATAGTTACGGTCAGTGTGAAAGTGCGTTAGAAAGTAGTTGGAGCAGTCTCCTGACAAATGCTTGAATGCATCCTACACATTAAGCAAAACAACAATAGAACAGAATTACACATCCTTCACTGTCCATGCATTATGCTAGAAAGCAAGTCAGCCAAGTTTCTTTGAACTGTTGTAAGAAAATGTCACACCTGAAGTTTAAGAGTGCACATGAGAGTGACAACAAGAACATAACAACAGTAAGAGATAATCATAACCCGCCTACCAGCCAATGAAGAGAAAAAAAGTATATGCACAAAAGAGAGTTGGTTGCAACCCTGAGCAGGAGGGCAAACGAACATGAAAGATATATCAATTTGCAAATTTGAAGAGCATGGCACAGAAACAAACCACTTGAAAAGAAGTGCCTGGAATACACATCCAGGGTGGTATGGAGTTGTAGCTAACTCCCCGCATTGCAGGTCTTCTTTGAGATCTTTTCCTTCCAGATCCTTCCCTATCATTTGCGGTTGACCCTGAATTCAGCCTTTCTGACCCATTTCCAAAGAAATCAGTGATGTGCTTCTTGGCAATTACCACTCTTGAGGCTGAATGGGATTGATCTGTTGGGCCATGTGCTTCTGGAAGGCTTGATGAAGATGCACCTTGTTTCTTCAATTCTTTGAGGGCACATACAATTTTCCTCCGAGGTCCCAAGGCTGCAATACCCAAAGTGCTAAGATCCTGCAAATGAAGAAAATTAGCTTATCAGACTCCTCAAACTAACCCTGCCCCCGAGTTTCAGCTCAATTGGAACTCTTACTGTTCTATACACCCTCAGTGGGATATGCTTGAGATAGAAATAGGACCTCATCAGTGAGCCACTGTAGAGTATCCCAATCAATCTCCTCTTTGATAAAAATGCTGGCATATCTTGATAAATTGAGTTTCTCCAACCAATTCACAACCGGGGTGACATCTGCCCTCTCCAAAGCATTAGTATCCATATGCCCAGCCTCTCGAGCCTCTGGCTTCTCTAATTTATCAAGGCAAGAGTTGGTGTGAAGCTGTAGCTCAGTCAGCGAAGTATTAACAAACTCAGCCCCACAGATTGGACACTCTTGGCATCCAGAAATCTTGTTCTCAGGTGCATACAACTGAAGGTCCAACACCACCTCATTCCCCAAAGATCTTGTAGCCATGCCAAAGGTATTGTCACATGCATTTTGAGCAGCTTCTGCCTCCTCATGTGTAACCCTTTCCAATAAACCTGTGTCTACATTGTGCAATGCTGCATGATTTGACATTACAGCATCCCCCCCTGCAAGATTGTTTACATCTTCAACAGCAGGAACTGCAGTGACAGGTTTGGCTTCTATATAAGCAGTTGCCTCAACAGACTCAGGATGAATGTCTAAAAAAGCCCCCTCTGTAGCACAAGGATTCTTCTTCTGTCTTAAATCTCCAAACCCAGCATCTCCTTGCTGGACATTTTTGGATTTGTTACTTAACTTGTTTGATGAATCAAGATTGGAACTCGCTGAACTCTGCCTCTTCTGTTCTCCAAAGCAGCAATTCTCTTCATGGCTTGCAGCAGCTTCATTTTTTGCACATGAAGTCTTCTTCTTCTTCTGTTGCAAAATTCCACATGCAGCTTTCTCTTCTTTCTTTTTTCTAGCAATCAGCTCAGTTTTAAGCTTCTTTGAGGCCTCAAGCCTTTGATGCCACAAAGGCTCATTCTTTGCAAAACTCAAGATTCGCTCCTCAAAAAAATTCTCATCCTTTTCAGTCCTGGAGGTTTGATCTCCAGCAGCTGTCCTGCTTTTAGATTTCTTTCCAGGTTGACCAGAAGAAGACTTGGGCTTTGAGGTGAAGTTTCTGTTGCAGTTTCTCAGGGCTAATGACTGGTTACACACAAGAGGGTTCCCTAACTGCTGAAAATCATCATCACTGTGAGACTCCTCCATAGCCATGGCTATAGCAAAGTCGAAGTCTGTGTTGAGCTCCATCTCCTAACACCTCTCATCTCCCACAGAAGCAAAGACGTGAAAATTGTGCATCCAGGGCTGTCGAAACACAAGAAATTGGAAAAATCAGGATTTTGGGTGATTCACACGTTTTCTGAAAGCTAATCCGGAAACCCTAACTCACAGAAAACAAACGAAAGAAGAAAGCAAACGACTGCACAGGAGGAAACACTGCAAGATGGAACACAAAGAAAACCTATCTGAGAGAAAACGGACAAATCCAAACTTCTCTGAAAACCGAAACCACTCTTCAGCGTCCGTATACTATTTTACTAAAATGGGCCACATGTTAGCAGATTTGCACATACCTCGAGAATTGCGGGAATCCATGCTTCAAATAATGCTGATAAAATTACTGCTGGAGCAAAACCTTTCCATGCCCTCCTGCTGCAGTCCGTCGAGAGAATCGGAGCATTGCCTATCTTCTCCTCCTTTCTCCGAGTCCTCCGAGTCTTCCTCACCAACAAAACAAACACCATGGAGCGAAAAAAAAACACAGAAATGAAGCACATAAAATCTTCAGTTCCCGGCGTAAAAAAAGAAGCACCAAGTTCATCGAGAGAAGGAGGCTTCTCGATGACGACAAAATTCTTTGCGACGATAGCGCGATTCAAATGCAAGAATCGCAGAAAGTAATACCGAAAATTCGGGTTCGAGAGAAACCCTAATTTTGTAAATTTGAAAGTGTGGCGGGAAGACTCAGCTTTGCCCCTTTCATAGCGACCGCCCGTTTGATACCTACCAACCTACCAAAGCCCTTCGATCCAGTGTTTTTTTTTTTTTTTTAAGGATTTTTTATTTGTAGCCAGAATGGTGATCAAACATAGGAAAATGTTGAAAAAGTGGCTATCATCCCTAGGAAGAAATTTAGCCAACTCTGGCTATAATAATATAAACTGCAAACCAAGTAGAAATCTTTAATCATCCTTCTATATGTTTGGCTGCACACTAAAATTCAAATATGAAAATTTTGGCGATTTTTACTTATATTTTTACTCATTTCTGGCGATTGAAAACCTCCAAAATCATTTCATTTTCGATTTGTTTTTTTTTTTAAATTAATGTGTCTTTTTGGCAAAATTTCACCAGTGAGAAAAAGGCTGGGATCTTTGATACCTACCAAACTGACAATGGCCCCCCATTGGTTGCATGGTGTTGAAAGACCCTAGCCCTAAATCCCTAAAAAAAACCACGTTCCCCTGTGTCGAATCTAGCTGAATCATGCCAAAGGGACCTATTAGCCCAATCTCTAAGGGACCTATTCCAGAGAATCGGCCCTTGTGAGGCCAATTGGCACCTCAACCTGTCCCCTAAACAACTGCCTTTTTATTATTTCTGTGTATTTTGAGGGATCTCCTGCAACAGAAGGACCCTAGGGCATTATGCCGGGGGATCTCCCATGTTCCCATGTTCCCATGGAAAAGGACCCTAGGGCATTATGCCAGGGGATCTCTCGTGTTCCCATGTTCCCATGGAAATATTTATTTTTCAACAATGTGAAAAAAGTGAGGAAATTAAAAAGAGAGTTATTTACAATAAGAGGAGGTTCCCATACTCGTGCATTCTCCTGAGACTTGGGAACACCCTCGGGTGCCCCTCTCTCTCTTAGGAGAACGCACTCCTATGGGAACCTCCTCCCCTACAACTTTTTTTTTTTCCATTGTTCATAATTTTAACATAATTTTCACGTGTGATTTTTGCTATGTCCCTAATTTAGCATAATCAAAAATAAATTGCAATTAGTTTTTTTTGGTGGTGAAATTACACAACTTGGTGTTTTTTTTTCCTCCCCAAAAAAGGAGAAAAAAACATGAAATTTTTGTGATTTTTAGGGATTTGTTTTTACCACCTTTTTGAAATAAAAAATCTATATATCTATGTATTTATTTATTTGAGGAGTCCCAAAATGAATGAAAGAGAATGGAATACATTTGCTAGGTTTAGGGTTTGTCAAGTTGATTTTTTTTTTATTTTGTTAATTTGAAAAGCTGATTTTTTTTATTTGTCAAGTCCACTTTTGCCAAATGCTAAGTTGACATCACACCTAAAATGCATTTTTGGCAAACTAGACTTTGGCAAAAATTCAATGTAAATTTGGTGGATCTTCAATGAAAACCATGTGATGGGCTTGACCTAAAATCAATTCCTAGGTGATATTCATGTGAAAATGTTTTGAGTTATTGTAGTTCTACAAAGTTCTTTTACAAGAACTTCAATTTAAAAATAATAGATGAATATGGAGTGGTTGCATGGTGGGTATTGACTAATGATGAATTTTGAAAGGATTCTTGTTTTTGGCAAATGGTTTTGAATTGTTTTTCGTTTTGTAGCTTTTTTAAAAAAATCATTAAAGGAATGAGTTTTTCTCTCAACTTCCCTTCAAGCTTTGTAAGACTTTATGTAGACTCAAGAAAGTTGAGAAAAGTGTTTTTGTTGATAAAATAAATCCAAACATTGAAAAAATTTCACTACTACAAATATGTGTTTTTAAACTAGTTTTTTTTTACTAAGTTTAATCATATTTTTAATCACATTAGACAATGGATAAAATTGGATATAATCAAAATAAACCACTCATTTTTTACAGAAATGTGACTAAAACTATATGACTAACATCACTAAAAACATTGTCTAAAATCATTAAGATGAGGCTTGTCTAAAATAACTAAAATGATTAAGGTCATTGGTTAACGTGGCATCACTTCTCCAAAACGCTACCACCCTTGACATGGGATTCAACATTGGAATTTTACTTTTATTTTTTTTCAATTTGACATTATTGGTAGATCATTGGCTGACATCGTATGAATCATTAAATCTTCAAACTCTTTTTTTTTTTTAATGATGAATGTTCAAAGTAAGGTTTGAAACCACAACCTTTTTTGCCCACACTCCAAAGCCTTAATCACGAAGCCATCACCTCATGTGATGACAAAAAATGACATCACAAAAGATATAAACATGTCTTTTGAACAAAAAAATGCATGTTTTTTTTATATCATTATTTGATTTAATCGATTTGGTAGGTTCATTATTACATTAAACTTTGTATTTTTTTAATTTTATAAAATCATGACATGTGGCACAATACAAATTTGCCACATGGCATGATTATTGAATTTTTAAAAATAAATTTAATCTACATCATCCATTTTGGATGGTTATAGATTGTGACATGTGGCATATTAACAATTTGGCACATGGCATATTAATTAAAATTTTACCAAAGTATATTAAATTAAATATTTAGGTAGGTAAGGAAGTCGATAAGTAGGTAATTAGATAGATTTTCTTATTTTATTTTAAGTTTAGCTTTTAGGGTTAAGCTTTTTTTATAGGCTCATCCCAAATGTGTGTTACAATTTTCCAAATGCATCTTCTTATATAGTTTATAAGAAGTGGAGGACAAAATATATGGGATAAATTTATAGTTGCAACTTAATTGCATATTAATTTGCGATTAAAAGATTTATCCCACATCTTTTGTTCTTTTTTTTCATGTTGTAAATCATATGTGCTAATCCTCTCACCTCACATAACCTTTCCACATAACAATTATATGAAGTATTTAATACAAATTTTTTGATATCTAAAATCTAAAAAAAGTGTTTGAAGATGAAATTTGACATTTAAGTTCTGAAAAGTAATATATCAATTTTGAAAACTGAAATTCCAATATGAAATTTGAAATTTTTAAATTCTGAAAATTGGTATTACAACTATGAAAATTATTATTCGAATATGAAACTTGATATTTGATTTCTAAAAATTCTTATTTGAATCTGGAAATTAATATTTCAATCCTGAAAATTGTTATTTCAAAATGAAATTTTATATTTGAATTTTGAAAAGTATTAATTGCAACTAAAAAGTGATATTTCAATCCTTTTTTTTTCAGTATGAAAATTGATATTTCACTTCTTAAAATTCTTATTTGAATCTCAAAATTATTATTTGAATTTGAAAAGTCATATTTTGAGTTTTTCGTATCCAAAAATTGATATTTCAATCTCAGAATTGATATTTTGAATTTCAAAAAATGATGTTTTAATTCTAAAAAAAATTATTTGGATTTCAAATTTGAAATTTTATTTCTGAAAATGTTTATTCGAATCTAAATATTTATATTTAAATCCCAAATAAATTCATTTGAATATGAAATTTTCAAATTTGAATTAAAAAATTTTGAATTCAAATATGAATTTCTTAATTTAAATAATAATATTTCCAGAATTCAAATATCAATTTTCAGATTCAATTTCAAATTTTTGAATTTAAATAAAACGTTTCATAATTTAAAATAATCAAATTCATATAATAATATACATAATTGAAAATCATTATTTTAGATTGAAATATGTACTTTCGTATTCATAATTAAAGTATAAGTTTTCCATTTCAAAATAACAATTCTCAAAATTCAAATATGAATTGATTTCATGTTCATGTAACTTGTTTGAATTCTAATAGAAGTTTCAAAATAATTGGGTGTAATGGGAATGAATGGCATATTTCATTGCATCTCACATTGTGATCCTTGTATTTGTTTTGTAATGGAACAAGGGTGTCACAATAGATTTGTTATGTCAAGGACAAAGAAAGGTGAGAAGGTTGTTGAGAATATCAAAATCAAAACAAAGATTTAACTTTTTTTGAAAAATAATACCCCCAAATGGTGAAAATTCACCACAAAAACCACGTTGATAAAACCCTTAATATGTTCACAATATATAATTAATCTAGTACCCATAATTAATGTATAATGTACTCTTAATAAAAAATTTAAATATACCCTCAATGCAACCCTAATGCACTGTAGAAATGTACCCCAAATTTAGTTATAATACACCCTAGTGTATGTTAAAGGCCTATGTATATGGCATATGGTTGTGACTAATTTTCATCACAAATGTAACTAATGGAACATAGGAGCTTATTCTTGGATGAAAATAATTTCAAAAATTGTCCAAATGAAAAGATGAATATGGCAATTATCACATGGTAGTCGCAACATAGTCACATTTCACCATATAAAGTGTGAACATAAAGTGTGATAATCAATTGCAAAAACAATCAAATATAATCATAACCAACACATAGGTGCATGTAGTTCCAAATAGAATGGTTGTATATTACAAGATTTCTTCTAGTGATAGTCCCATGTGCATTTTGGTTTGTGATAGCTCTTGAAGTTCATGCTTTTACATTACAAACCTAATAATGTTAGTTTTGAAAAAGGTGACAGCTAAATTACCTGCAAAAAAGCTCGTTGTGTTCACATTATATGTGCTCTCGATGGTTACTAGATGAAGTACTAGATTTTTGACTTCCTATTTGCATGTTACAATAACAAAATATACACGTCTAGTTTATGTATTCTAATTCTAATGTTTCATTATTAATATAAGCCAACATTAACTAGTGTCAATTTGCTTATAAATTGTAACATACAACGTATCATGTAATAATTTTATAAAATGTGTCAGATCTACAAGTGTTAAATCATAGTACCTTGGTAACTAAATGACACGTGTCTATCCAATTATTAATCAATTTCAAAATTTTGATTTTAATAATCTTGAAGTTTCAATAAAATTCCCTACATAATTGAAGTTATTATAAACAATTTTTGAACTAGAAAAACCCTTGATAATAATCTAATTATTTCAAAATTTAAAAATATTAATTTATTTTTTTCTTGGTCTACCTTTTGCATTTATTTTTTTCATCTTGGCATGCCCAACCAATTTTGGGTCCATATAATCCCATGCCTTGAACCTATTTGGGAATTCAATTAAAAGTTTGTAACATGCTACTAGGCATGTTATGTCATGCCCTTTGGAAGAATTATAACATGAAAGGTTATAAGTGCAAAATGTGCTATAATATCAACCAATTGTTTCAAAAAAATATTAATAGAACAATGGGCAAACTGGGAAAATTTATAGCAGTAGTTTAATTATATTGACCACATGTTTTTTTTTCATCCAATTTAATATTTTTGGCATGTTTTATAATCTTCAACACTTTATGGCATTATGTTATATTTAACATGTTATATGTTAATATAATTCATGTAACATGTTTAATGGCAATTGAATTTTTGTAGACACTTCAAATTCATTGTGTTATATATGTGTGGGACATGGTACAATGTTACATACATTTTGATGCTTTGATATCATTGGCACTCCTATACATATATAGATTGGGTAAATGGGAAAAGGCCATTAGTCATTAGAGGTGTTGAATTAGTTACCATACATAACTAATTTTCAAGGGGATGGTTAAATGACTACCAACAAATAGCATGCGACCAAGAGGGGGAAGGTTACAATGGTGAACCAATAATATGCAAGGGTCCAAGAATGTGCTTTGTGCATAAAAGTTTTTCAACATTTGATTATTGAGCACCCATCCATTGGGGTGCTACCACAACCATTAAAATTTGGTTATGTTAGGTAAACAACATGTTAATGTCATGTGCGTAACATGTCATGTGGCTATAGTGAGTATCAAAGGATGTTTATTTATCATGATTTACCATCATCAACATTTCCAAATATATGCCCCACTACATGAGTCAACATGTTTCAACATAAATAACACTTTTGGTTACATAAGTTACATTTTCTCACATGTACTATTTATGTTACACTTGACAAACTTTGTTGTGTATATACACCATGCAAATGTTATGTTACATGTTATGTCATATGGATTTCATTGCATAATGATACTTTACCATACATTAAGTAAATGTTATTACATTGCTTGTATTGTACATATTGTTTCATCACATCATATTTTTAATTACATTATAATACATGTTGCACAAAATTTCACAAGTTTACAAATGACTCCACATTGCAAATAATCATACATTATATATCATGTATTGCATGTTACAATATCACTACACTACATTACTTCATCTTATATTTATATGTAACAATCCAACTATATGTAATAATCATGTCTTGTATTACATGTACAAATCGGTGAAAAACATGCTAAGATTGCAACATATATTGAATGCAAATATAATGATCAACTAGATATCTAAGCATCCTTGGAGGTTCATCCATGTAACATGTCACAATATGTATAACTACAATGAATAATAATGCTAAAACATAGAAATCTACTTCTTCTTAAAAGGGGCATGACATTTTTTGATACGTGCCATATTATGTGTCTAGTGTCAAAGTCTTGTTAAGGGGCTTGGGTTTTTTGCTTAAAGTTGTAAGGCTACTTGATTCCTAATATGCATCTAAAGGATCAACCATAGTTCTTGAGGCACCTGAACACAAGGTGGAGCTAGTACCTCAATAAGGACCTTAATAGCTAACACTTCAATCCCCGATGAAATTGTTACCTTGATAGTAGATGGAGCTTGTACATTAGTAGGAGGTGGAACTAATACCTCAAGTAGCAATGGAATCACAACATCCTTGAGGCATTCATTTAGGATTTTGAATTTACATGGATGTTAAATGCAAACTGTTAATTCAAGTTTATGGGAGTGCAATTTGTAGGGGTAGTCAACTCAAGCTCTTGGGATGGCACATAACTTAACAAATTCAATTAGTTACAAGTTACACCTCCTCCCAATTGGCTAAAATTCTTGATTGGCTTAGGTCAAAATCTAATGGGAATTGGGACTATGTGGGATTATGGTTTTGGGCACAACTAACAATTATGAAGTGGCCTCTATAATAGTTGTTGGGTTAGGGGAAACTTAATCATCTTCTATGGAAAATATTGCCATATGATCATCATCCCCACCTTTTTTCCCAATTTACCCAAGTATTTGGTGATCTCCCCCTCTCATATTTTTTCCAACATCAATGGTGTTGAAAGGGGGGTCCTTGACTTGCATCATGGTGCATGTAAATGGCCTTTCTACTACAAGATATTTCTGTGTGTGGCAATATTGGAGTTTTTTATGGCATCTACCCTCACATCTTGTTATGTGCATTCAAAAGTTTGAATGCCTCTTAGAAAAAAAGAATGCACACCAATTTTCATGTTATAAAACATTGTCCATAAATGTAAACTAAGTGTTCAGAATATATGATCATGTACAATTTGCATTATAAATGTAAATTGAAAAATCTAATTTCCTATCCTTGCAATAAGCCAACCCAAATCAATGTATTTTTTCCATTTTAACCAAGTGGTGAAAGTTAAATCAAAATCCATTTTTCCTGGATCCAAATCAGTGTGTGCCATCCATTAAAAAATAAAATTACTTCTATCCCAACTCATGGACAATTTTCAATTGCACATGCTACATCCATTCAATAAACTCTAACCCCCACTCAGTAGAAGAAAATAAGGTCTAACATGCATTAGTGGCTTGGGTATGTTAATCTCCATCCAATGATTCCACCCCTTGTACAAATGACATGGGCCCTTTATCTTCGATCATTTGAAGGATTGCTAGCCATTGCTTATTGCTTAAACCTTTAGAAAACCATTTTGCCGTGTTGCTTTGGATAATTCCATGTAATAGGTGCACTAATGGACTTTCTAACCCTTTTGAAAATGCATATAGAGTTTCAAAAATTGTGTAGGTCCCAAGGCGCAAGGTAAAACATTTCCAACTTCTTCATGTTACAAACAACATCACATAAGGTTATGACCTCTTCTTGGTTATGAGCCCATGGAAAATGAGGAGCAAGACATTTGATAGCATGAATTGAAATGAAAAGGAGAAAGAATGGGTGCCATCCCCATCTTCTTGATCATCCTATAACATACCATGATCCAATGAAAAAAGAACTTGCACACTTGCACCATGTGCATCACAACCTTATTTTAAGTGTTTTTCCACCTACTAAACATTATTAAGATTTGTGATTATGAGGTTTGGGTTGAAGACTTTGCATTGATACTAAAATGGGTTCTCATCTTTGGATCAAAAGGTTGGTGCCCTACATGTCGCAACCCCACTTTGGGCAAAGTGGGAGAATGCAACTCCCACTCCCAAAAGTGGAGACTCGGAGTCCTCCGGGACTCCTGAAAATTCAGAAGACGATTTGAGGGGTCAAATATCCTCGCCTTGGTGCGTTCTTTATGTCATCAGAAAGGTCGTGAAGAGTAGATGTCCGAAATGGCCTCGCATTGGCCATTTGGACATCTGCAGACCAAGTTATGGGCAAAAGAAGGGCCAGGAGTTAAATTACCAATTTGACTCCCGACCACTAAAAGTCGGGAATCAACCTCTTCCCGACGTTGCCTGAAAGAGTACAACACGGCGTTGGAAAACTCTCGATGAGAGCTACAACTTTGATTCAGGATTCGCCCCTATCTGAGTTTGGGGCGAAGAGATATGCCCATCCAAAGTCCCGGGACTGCAACTTGGGAGTCCCGGGAAAAAGAGCCATTCGGATGTAGCCTCTGCGGTGAGACGCAGAGAATACTATATGGGGGAAGGTGGTGGCTTCCCCCGAGTCCGGGCCATGGTGAGTCAAGTAGTCCAAGTTGCCCGTGGCTTGTCCCAACACCCAAGGGTGTTCCCGAATGTGAACTAACCCTCTTGTGGTTGATTTTGGATGCAAATTTGTGCTTGATCTTCTAATCCATCTTCCTAGTCTAATCCCGGGACTTCTAGCACGCCCCTCTACCCCTCTTTAGTGCTGGAAGTCGGGAGCGCCCTCAAGTCCCACTTTTTCGCAACTCAACATAGTTGGACCCTCGAGTGGGTTCAATCCGGGACTTGGGAGTGCGTCATTACATGTGTTGGTGCGCCACTAATGTTTGAATTCGGATCATCTACAATAATTTTATGTACCAACCTTTGTGAGGTCAATAAATGGCAAACACGAACATGAACCTAATCACCAGTGCTTGGAATTGTCTCACAACCTTGCTCTACATCAACTTATGGTCATGATCTCAATTTCAAGGGAATGTAAAAAGGAATGCTTATACCTTCAATTGTTTCCTTTATCATCTTAGAAAGTAAGGTGTTCCAAAGAGTTGGCAACATTGGGAGCTCAATAAGTTTGTTCAAATGAAGGTCCATTGGTGCATTATTGCACCTTTTGAACCTATGTTCTGAAAGGTGAAACTTATTAGCCCATTTAATACCACGATAACAACAACAAAACTTGAACCAAACCTTCTTAAATGCAACCAACATATAAGACATGTATATCTCAATGAGAAGTTCATTATAGAATTCCAGTCATACCCATTATTCTATAAACTACTTATTGGACAACTTCACATGGAACTTCAATAAACCCTTTGTCTTTAATCGCGTTCCGACACATTGGGCCTTTGCATTTTCCATGGTAGACAAAATTTCAACCACTTCAAATATCTCCTCAAGGTGTGTAAAAAACCCATGATAACCCTATAGAAAGGTGGACCCATTCACGTTCTAAATCAATGTATAAATGTTTTAAATAATAAATTATGTCGAAACAAGGCTTAACCTTAGGAAGTAGATACATTGTGCAAATGTATTGGAAAAAATGTGTTAATTCTAATTGTCCCTTTGAAAAATTCTCACATACCCCAAATCAAAAAATGAAAAGAAGAGTAAATATAATGTATCATGAAAACTACCATGTCAAAAACCATATTCAATAAGTAAGACACTTAATTGAAGTCCTACCCATAACATAGGTGCCACCTTCTAAATTACATATGATTTGTAAAATAGGCAAAACGTGCATATAATAACACAACATTCCATACCAACATGAAAGTTCATGAACATAAAATAGTCTCAAATATGAAACTAGTATAAATTTTTGTTACATGTGCATCGCAACATCAAAATATGATGATTCAAACCTGCACTCCCAATCCTAAACATATAGCTCTAATGTAACAAGCATGAAACCATTAACACCTTCAAACTTAAACCCTAAACCAAACTACAATGACTTGAATTTGCAACATAACACATTAGAATTAGACTTATTAACATTGGTGAAATATGAATTGCAAAACCCATAAGCATACTAATAAAGGAAGATGAAAGCAATAACATACACCATGTCTACAAGTAATTAAATCTCCAAAGACCAAATTCAAATAACAACCAAATCTTCTTGTTCAGGAATCCAAATTTACCCAAATTAACCACATTTTTTAGGAGTCAAGGATTTTGCACTAGTTGACAAATAACATATATGAACAACATTTGTAATTGGTAAATAATGCACCAATTAAAGTCAATTGGAAATGCCTAGATTCAACATGGAGAAAAAATGCTAGGATAATACTAAACCCTAAAATTTGAGTCAACATGAAAGCATTTAAAACTTTATGGGCAAAACTTATGTTAGAAAAAAATGACATTAGATAACAATCACAATTAAAACATTGGAAGTTCTACTTGCAACTACAATTGATTGTGATTAAATACAAAAGAAAAAAAGTAACAAGGACATTATAAAATTTTGTTGTGAAAGGTTGTTATGCTCACCCAAACCATGATACACTTCGAAATGACCTCAACTACTCAAATAGTTTAGAGGTTTAAAAATTGAAATCATTTACCTTTTCATGCACCAAAGAACTTTAAAATATTTGATTCCACTCATCACTAATTCACATTTTCAACATCATCAATAGACATAGAAATAACCTTTAATGTAACTTAGAATCAACATGTTGAAAAAATATGAAACATGCACACTCAAACTCAATGTACATATTGAAAGGCTATATAACTTCAACCCTCTATTCCAAAAAATTGGTGGCTCCAACGTTAACCAAGAGGAAATTACATGGATGAAAAGAAAAAGATGGATGTTCAAAATGGGGAAAATGCATGATAACAAAAAATCAAGGGCAGACATGGAATGTACACCTTTGAAATGGTTGTGAAAGTTTTACACTATGCGTACCTTCTATTTTTATTGGGTGAGTGCAAGATTGAATGTCTCACTATTGTGAAAAAACGATGTTTTTTCTTGGGTACCTTTTATTCAAATGCACATGGTGATTAATATATCTTTAGATTTACTAATTGGGACTTGAATCTATATTAATAATTTCATTATGAAGACAATTATGTGGTTATTTATTGATTAAAAAACTCATAGAATTGAACTTTTGAAATTGAAAAATATGAATTGGTTGTCTAACTAAACCATCACAAAATGAAAAAACTTATATTGACTCACATTCCAAATTTGTTATTGGAATTCAATATATAATGTAATACAAGATCATAAATTCATATGAGGAATCTTTTATTATAAAACCTTAACCATTTGATAGTTAGGGCCTTTTAAATGGTTAAAATTTGACCATATTTTCATAAGTCCATATGAGTTGCAATTTTTATTTTATTTTTCATTTTTTTAATCCCAAAAGCATATGTGTTTGATGTCTTTACATGGGTCATTATTCATCTAGACTTTCGGGTTTTCTTTTTAGGACTTTCAAATTAAAAAATGACATCAACTACATTAAATACTAATTTTCACATAGATTTGGGAAGATTTGAACTTGTATTATTCAAATATTAGAATAACTACATTTTAAAAAGTAACAACCATGTCCATTTGGGTCATTTAAAATAATCTTGTACAAACTTATAGGGGTGCAATTTTTGTCAATATTGAATCACTGAATCTTGCATTCACCATATGTCTTCTGAACTTGAAGGGGGGGGGGGGGGTATGCAAATATTTTTATTTTTACATATTTTTAAAGGAAAAATATGTTACCTATTTCCCAATGTAAATAATGTTTAATGGTTACACTATAAAAAAATTCCATGTTTATTTCCATTTAATTCTTTATGGTGGCATCAAGTTTGTAGTTTAGGTTATGAAATGACATGTAACATATATAGCCATATAATGCAACATGGTTTAATTTCAAGAATTTGTAACATGCTTTATTCTTGTATTTATTTGAAGATAATTGAATACAATTTTGTTAAAGCAAATGAATTTTTGACCTTGTAACCTAGAGACATTTGTTTTACCACCTTTTTTTTGTTTATATTAGTTTGTGCCATTTTTTTATTGTTGTTGATAAGTTTTGTTGTAACTTATAACAAGTGTGAAACTCAAATAAGATGCCCATCACCTATAAAAAAATCCCCTTGTTATTTTTTTTAGTAATATGAAATAAACCATTACATATTACATGCTACTTACATGTCTTCCAAATAACAAGGAATTATTCCTTTACTATTATAACATCAATATTTCTACTATGTGACATGAGTTCAAATTTGTTGAAATTTATGGACATTTGAACTTGTAACATGATGTTTTATTATTACCTAACTTCTTTTTTTATTTGTGGTATGTTTCTTTTGTTGTCATTGTCAAATTATTATAGTTATTTAAAACTTAGATTACATGGGCCCATCACTTGCTAGAATATGTCCCATGTTCTATTAAACCTTTGTAGTAGCTCTAATAACCCATCTCAAATTACATGTAATCTACTTTATATGTTTCATTAACCTTACCCTAGGAAGGTATGATCAATCCATTTTATTTTATTTTGTATATTCTAATAGTATTTTGTTATTGTAGATAATGTGTACAAGTTTTTCATTCCATAATTACAATACAAGGTTTTTGTTATCAAGATTAATTATTGGCTTCAATCATGAAAATATATCTTTTTCACCATTTTTTTGAAGTTAGGGTATATTTAAGCTAGTAATTTAAAAGGTTTAAAATTTTGTAATCTAAACCCTAATTTTTTTTCATGATACATGTCATTTTCATCTCGTTGCTATTGTCAAATTACATAAACTACCTAACATGTCATTCTTATTGTAACCTATATTTATCTAACACCTAGGTAACTTGACCTAGATTTTTGTGAAAAAAATTTACACTTGTTTCCTATAGGTTTATAGTATTTATGGTAACCTATTACAAATTATTTTTAAAAAATTTGTTCAAAATTGGTTGAATATTTCAATGAAATCACAAACCCAACATGGATGAAATATGTGATTTGTGAAAACAATGGAAACATTGCCATTTGAATATATCAAAATCAAAAGACCACTTATACATTCCAAATTAAAACTTCAAGTACATTAAGTTTTAAGAGCTTTCCAATGGTATAAAAAACTCTTCAATTCAATGAGTTTTGAGCCTTGCAATCGCCTTTTGAAAATTCGAGAATCCAACTCCCAAAATGGGAGGTCACTTGGCAGTGTGGGGGTTCATTCCCTCACACTTTCCTACACTCCCAAGAACATGAAATGTGACTCGCGAGCTTCACTCTTGGTTTGCACCTTTGCAAACCCTTGCTTTGGTCGTGAGCCTAGGGCTAAGGTTGTGACACTATAATTGATGCATTAAACTTCCAAATTATAGTGGATCAATTTTGTGTAATGGATGACATTCTAACTTGCAAACACCCATGAAACTTTTGGTATACCTACCATAAATTCCAATAATGGGCAACTCCATTGTTCCAAACTCCTTTAAATCATGTTTTTTGCATAAAATCTTGAATGGAGTGAATGATAACAAACCATAAGGAAAATGGAAATGGATTTAAATAAAACAATAACAAAAGCAAACCTAGGTCATATAGTCAAGGTGATGGTCATGTAATCAAATCTATTAATGAGATCACAATGTATGAACTTAAAGTCATTGCCTATAATGTCATATGATCCATATCAACTCACCATCAAATTTTCAAAACATTTTCCCAACATCCTTAACACCTTCAATAGATATAGGTGTTCTTTTTTTCCTATTGGGGTTAACAATTGACTTAGCTTTAGATTATAATCAAAAATCAAAACTGTACATAAAAACCCACAACTATACACCAAAAAATAAAATAAAAAAA
>Ga0209611_10006048_pt1 | contig 20034 bp, 8 predicted proteins | sample S1TSphgellanicum_3_FD_187693 | JGI IMG/M metagenome (GOLD analysis project Ga0209611, IMG submission 187693) | Host-associated microbial communities from peat moss isolated from Minnesota, USA - S1T2_Fc - Sphagnum magellanicum MG (SPAdes) (version 2) | ecosystem: Host-associated > Plants > Peat...
GAAATAAAAATCAACATATGTTTTATAACAACATGAAAAAAAAAAAAAACCTTTTAGTAGAAACCTTCTTGACATTTATTTAAAACCAAAAGCCCATATTGAAAAGTAGATGTCAAAAGCTATAATTTGTATTTTGAAAAACCTATTTAAAAATGATTTCTACAATTTGAAATATGAAAATTAATGCATAATAGTGTAAACATATATTTTTTTAATTATTGAAATGAAAACATTCAATACATTCGACAATCTATAATGGGTTTTGTTGGTATTTTAAATCTACTGTTTTAGTTTTGACAAGGTAATCAAGTTGTTCATTTTATCTTGCTTACATCTCAAAACTATCAATATTTCATCAATGATGAACTTTTCAATTCAAATACATACTTGGGGTCCCCATCCATTCATGTTATTGGATCCATTCATGATTAGGGTAGCAAAAAAAATGAAAAAGACATTTTTCGAGTTAATTTTTATGAATAACATTTACATTAAAAAAATTGAAGTAAGAAAATTTGAATAGTCCAAAATAAAATAATTTATGTGACAATAATGATTTTCACATGTGTAAATAATTGTGCATGAATATTTTGGTTTACAAGCATAAATGTAAAAAATAATAAAATGGGTTTTAAAAATCTATTAAGCATATTTTTTGCATGACTATTTCTTGCACATATGATTTGCATCTAAAATAATTTTTTAAAAACCTATCAAATAAATAAACTAATCAAATGATTTTGTAAAGGATTGATTTCCCTTACAAACCTTTGTTTTAAAACTTAAGGACTTTGAAATTTTCATCTAATTTATTTTCTCATCAAGTTCACCTCATGAACATGTAGTTCCATAAATGGAAGCAAATAGGGATTCAATAGAAAAATGGACTTTTGATGGACTTTGACTTACCACAAATGATTCACTATGCTTTTACCCTATCATATCACACACTCATATTTTCACCTTTCACCATTAAATTGATTGAGGTTTTTGTCATAGTATTAAAAATGTGGCAAGAGGCATTGTGGTTTGAAAACTCTCAAGATGACAAACAGATAAACAAAGTACCTTCGGACAATCTCTACTAGGGTGTGGCCTACATGTTTTTGGCCCAAGTGTGAATTCATTATCCAACTAATGTCTACTAGTGTGACTTGTGTCATTCGCCGAAATGTGAACTCATTATTGAACTAATGCCTACAAGTGTGACTTATGTTGTTGGCCTAAGTGTGGACTCACTACCCAACTAATGGCTATTAGTGTGACCTATGCCATTGGCACAAGTGTGAATTCATTACCCAACTAATGTTTACTAGTGTGACCTATGCCATTGGCTTAAGTGCGAATTTGCGAATTCATACCCAATTAATGTTTATTAGTGTGACCTTTGCCATCGGCCCAAGTGTGAATTCATTACCCAACTAATTTCTCCTTTCAAAACTGGATTTTATAACTTAATTAAATTCCCGACGCCAAAAACTACTCAAAATTCAATATCTCCCACATTGACTTAGGTCTTAAATTTCTAAAAATATCACTTGAGGGTGCACCCAAATTCCATTGTAATTTTTAGTTTTGAAGAAATTGTTCAATATTCAATAACTTTTACACCCTAGGATGAAACTTAAAATATTAGGAAACCAACTCGATACACGTTACTCACAAAGGACTTTCCAAGGGTACCAAGAGCATGGCAAGACGCACCATGGTTTGGGATATCTCAAACAAACAAACTTCGTAGATAGATGTTGACAAAAAGAAAAAAGAAATAGAAAGCACCAAAGAAAAGGAGCTTCACCTTCTAATTTTGTAGGATAGCCACAGTACCTACCTTTGGCTTCGAGAGTATCCAGACAAGTTACATATGCCAGCTTTTACTCCGCGTCCGTCTGACCAACTGAGGAGAGAATTGATAGTCAGGCATCGGGAATATAGTACTAGCTGATCTGCCAAGGCCAGGATCCTTCAAGCACAATGATCCTTTATGGCAGAGACTTATTGGTAAAAAGGCTGGGCCGCTCTGTTGTTCAGCCAAAGCGTTATGAATGAGAGCTGAGGGAGCTCCCCGTGGGATGTCAGGAAGTTTTATAGATCAGAATGATGCTTGACTTTGTCCTGTAGCGCTAACGGAGTCCTAATAGAGCCGATTACAAACACGATTCTGGGATGGTTTGTAGACCTTCTCAGGAATTAGATGCAGGCCATTGAACCTTGGGGCCTCCGTTATGGAAGACGCTAAACTCCCCTAACAAGCTCTATCCAGAGCAAAAAGTAGCCTACAGAGGTGAGTCCTTTATAGAACCGTGTGGTTCTGTTGCAGGGTTTGATTGGTTAAATAAAAAATACAACTGCCACTTTTCAAAGCCTAAATCTATGCTGCAGGTTGCTAATCACGCTCTTTACTGAGATGTGCTGGGTTCGAAATGTGGGATAGCAAAACCTGCAGGAAAAAATAATTCTTTGCAAAACATGCTGAATAAAAAGAACCGCCCAGCACGGTTCTGCACAGAACCATGCAGGGCACAAAAGACAAACCCGAAAATGCGCTTGTTAGGGGTATTTAGTGTCTCGCCTGCATTATTGAAAAGTCTGGGTAGAATAATTTCGTCTCACATATGTCTAGGAAGAAATTGTCAGAACCGGATCTACTATTTTGCATATCAGTTGACTGAGCAGACAGATACACTTGACTGCAAAAGAATCAGAAGTGATCATCTGGATTAGCAAGGTGCGACTGTGAACCAGCTCACGGTCATTCATATTCGACAATCAGACAGAAATAAAAGGAAAAAAGTTGGCAACCTAATTTATGGGAGCTCGAAAGCTGTTGCCAGCTGCTCTCACGTATCTCACGCGCCATGTAAATGTTCATTTAAAATCGAGATTGTCACACAATATATGCGCTATTATGCTGCAGTCACCCTTTTCTGATCCTAGACTCTAGAGCCTGCAGCTCTTTGGTAAAGTGTGAATCTCAAAAAGACGATAACACCTGCAACCTCTAAATTAGGCACCAGATTAATCAGTGGCTTCAAAGCTGGCTCCATCTGCACCTTCTAGAAAAAGTGCTTTATGGTCTTCACGTCATCGGACACAACTACAGCATCTTTCTGATGTCTTTCATGGGAGCTGATCTCCAAGTCCCAAGGGGCCACGTCTCTTCAGGTGCGTTAAAAAATGTGGTATCTTCTGTAACTTGTTTGTCATGATACGACAAACAAGAGAATCGACAGGAAGCGAATTGGGGATTGCGTGGAGAAAGATCATGAGAAATAAGCAAAGACTGAACAGGTCGAATCTTTTGAAGGATATCGAAGTCAGTTTCAGAGCTTCCCTGGTGCTACTAAATAAGACATGAATATAATATTACAGAACAGACGGGTGCATGTTGCATTCCTCGAGCCTCATGAGTTGATCTTTCTACATCGAGGGGTGATCCTAGTACTGTTATTGTTGTTATGTAACGAATATCAATGAAGAACGACGTGAAAGTTTACCAATTACTTGCATGACTGTTGAGTGTCTCCTCACCCTCAAGGCTATTGTCTCGTTTAGGAGATGAACTTTTTTTTTTTGGCCTCATAAGGGAGGCATTGTGGTTGCCCATGCATTTGGGGAATTCTTTTAACTTTAAAAAACCCCAATTTTCCTGCATATTCCTTGTTGACAATCAGTCTATACCGATTGGTTGGTACTAGCATCTAGCTAGCTCCATGGCCTAGCAGTGAATTGAACCCGGAACCACCTGCAGGGTGGCCACAAGTCCAGCCACTTCGAAGCTATTGGCTTATGCTCATTCTTCCCCAATAATAGAATAATGTATTGCAATTAAATTGAATCCTAAGTTTTAAAATCCATGATGCAAGTTCAGTAAATTATGACATCCTGAACATGTTTGCCATGGTTGGGTATTTTGGCCTGGAACCATGGCACAAAATTATGGCTTCTTATTATTCTACAGAAACTCCAAAGCCCTATTGACAGTGACCAGTATTTAGAAGGAAAGACAGGGAAATAAATAATCAATTTAGTTGCTAACCTGCCAAGTAATATTCACTAACTACTTACATTGGGGAATCATTAACGCTGACTGATGAAACCATAATTAACACTAGTATCTATACGGTCCGTCAGTTTTTTTTTTTCATGTCAGCACTTGGGAAAGAGTTCTAGAGCAATGGGTAAGTAGAATTCTGACTGTTGGATTGCCGCTGGAGAACCTCCCAGACCCGAGAAAAATTCAAAAGATTATAATCCAAACTCCAATCCTAAAGGAAGTTACTGGGTGGTACTACGAGGTTGTGGGAATATTTGGATTGCTAATGATAGTTGTCATCTGATATTCCGTGCATTACTTTGGAGTTGGTGTGATAGTATCCTCTTCAGCTATATATAGGTAATGTCACCTCTTGCAGGTGGGCTCTGCGCGTTACTGCAATATTGCTATCTTGGGAAGTCATCTAGATTTATCTTCAACCTGTGGTGCTTAACTTTGAAACATCGGATCTCTTGAAAGGGTGAACCAGCACCCGAGTTGGTACCTTCACCTTTTTGAGCGAGACCTCCTCGTGGCCATGTTAAGCTGAAAAAATATTATATTTGAACTCATAGACCCCGATTTAGTCTAAGCATGGCATATTTTGTAATATTCGGAAATAATTTAATGGGATTTTGGGGTTTTTTCCAGATGGTATCAACGTGGGTGCTGGTTCACCCAAGGCCCCTAATGCCCTTACTTACACCACTTGTAAATGATTTAGGTAGACATAATGCCAGTAAGTGTCTATTTTATTTTTCTTTAATCAGAACAAAGATGTTATGTGAATTCAAATATAATTTTTGCAAAACAATATTTTCTGACATGTTTGTTTCATTAGCTTGATTTGCTATATATAGTTAAATGTACTCAAATGAGAGGGAAACGCGGAATTGGAAAGACAAATGAAAGTATGATAAAACACATGAGAGTACATACCTGCTACTTTCAATTGTCAAGCCTTGCAATCAAATCTTCTTGTTCCAACAATTTAACGAAAGAAAAGATCATTGTTACAAATGATCCAATTTCATCAACAGATGTTATAATGATAAGTAGATGAGTCTTGATTATGGCCATTCAACATACATGTGTCTAAGTTAATCGATACATAGGTAATAGAAAGTCAAGCATGTGATTATACATCCAAGTATGACTCAACATATACCCACGCGATAGTTGGTATTTATGACAAATCTACGCACTAGTTCAACCAAACCAATGTGTTTTAAATCACATTTCTTGTTTTTAAGTTACCTTTTTGGGGGGTGCTAATAATCCTTTCAACTTGCCATTGATCTTTTAATGTCCAAGTTAAAATTTGAGAACTTGTAATGGTTCAAGCGAATGACAAGTTGGTCCCTCCGCCAAAGGTAGGTTTTTCTGTTCTGTTTTTTTTTTCTTTTCTTTTGAAGCCTAGCAACAGACTGGACCAAGCTGTTGTCACGCTCAAGTCAAGCTCAGTGGAGGAGGGCCAGCAGGGCTTTCACTTGCGCACTAGTGGGTTTGAACCTAGGATCTCTTTTGAGGTGTTAAGGTCATAGATAGGGGCTATATATCACTGAGCCATCACTCCTGAGGTACTTCTAAGTATCTCTTTCGAAAATAAAAAATCAACAATATTATCCATATTATCTATACTTGCTTGACATTGAACTTGGTATATTATTACATCTATATTATTCCAATACTAATCCCCGTATGCAAACATTTTGTCCCTTGAAATGCTAAGACGAACCAAAGTGCATACATTATATCATAACATTTATTAAAACGTTAAATGAACCACATGAAAAGAACTTGCAGCATGAAGCCTAATATTGCAAACATTCCAGAGTCCTTTCCAAGAAAAAATAATACTTAAAGCAAATGGGATCAGAACTCTAACCAGTCATGCCTAAATATCCCTCTAATGGCAAAGTTTTATTTTGACTTTAATGCTTCGACTTTAGAATTCAGAGGAGAACGGGATTTAGATCTTGCCTTTAACCATATCAATTCATACACACCCAGCTCCGTTAGCTCCTTGTAGTTTACTTTGCAACTATGAAGTCCATTTCATATGAGTTTCAATTGGCATACGGTGCATCTACTGGGTGTCAGCCACCACGCAATTTCGCAATTACCATGATTCATCACTTTTCTGTTAATTAGCACGTCTGGTAAATAATTTACGTGTGTGTCCTATAATTAAAGGGCACCGTCAGACATAATTAAGTTTAGCCAAAAAGTTTTGCGAACGCTAAACATCTCCCCGAGAAGATCCTAGAAATATGCCAGGGTACAATGAATTAAACGAAATCCAGGATCTAGAGATTTACTATGTGTTCCATTGCATGCACTATGCTAAATTAGAAACTTGACATGAATATGGCTCAAATAGGGTCATGTTGATCCTTAGCTTAAACGCCAATGATAATGATAAAAACCATTCCCAGGGTGGGGGGGTCTTTTTTAACAAGTTTATTTTCGACTTCAGATCAGCTATTCAATTCTTAGAAATTAATTAACTCCAATGATCTAAACATAAAACTAGCTGTTAAATATCAGCATATATATTGATTTTTTTTGTGGCTAAAAATATTATCCATCTTTTGCCTGTGTTGCACTTCTCCGTGTTATAATGAGTCAAAAGGGGCAGATTTTTGTTACTGGCACGATGCCGGTTCACAAACCCAAAACTGAGTTCGGAAGAGGATGTCCAATGATCAGGATGAACATAGCAGAATCAGGAGCCTGGGTCTTGATAACCATTGACTAAATATGGAATTTAAATTAATTGGTGCAGATAGGTTTAGTTTGCTACAGTAACTTCCGGGCCACAAAACGCGTAGTTCAATTTTGCTACTGGGCTGATCCACGTGACAACACTTTTTTCGGCGCTTACTGCAGTGGCAACAACTGCTTTTAGCAACTGGACTTGTAACAACAACCTTCCCCCTCCATTCAAGACTCTCAAATTTTTAATGCCATGGATCACAATGACTGGGGAGCTTCGAAAGCACTCTTTTACAGGCCGAGTAGATGCGTTTGTGAGAGAAAAAAAGGGGGAGCATGGTTGGAGTTTGATCGGCAGCCGATAATTCAAGTGGTGAGTGTGTAGTTTAGGTAGCGCCGCCCTAGAAAATAAAGGGTAAAGCAACTTCTCGTTCAGTAACTGGAGCCAACGCAATCTAACCCCATGCGATTCGTTTATATTTGGCAGTCGAAATTATTTCTCATCCACTAAAAGCTCTGGTTTAATTAAGTCGCAGTATGTGCGGCGTTTTAAACGAGGATGGGACCACCTCATCAAGAAAACCACCTCTCTCACCTCCACAAAACCCCAACCGTGCCAGGTGCTTATCGTGCTCCATTTTTTCGCACCCGAGTTCGAGGTTGTGATTGCGAACTAGCAGCCACCAGGGAATTCAATACGAGCGTCCTTGGGAGAGAAGATGTATTATCCGTCCCAGGCAATGAAGGAAGTGCCGTGGAAACCTTGCGGCCAGCAGCAGCTAGTAGGATCATCTCAATTTGTGTCTGTGTTTTCGTGTCAGAGGAGAGTAGTGACAGAAGAGAGTGAGCACAGTTGCTTTATGTACGCTGCTTCGTACGTTAGCAGGCGTGCTCACTCTCTGCCTGTCACCTCTCTCCCCCTCATCTCTGTAGCATCTATTTCTCACTAAAAGGACGTTTTGGTGAAGGAAAATCTTGCATAGTTTTACTTATATCTTGTACGTCCTTGGCGGTAGTACAGTAATCTGACTTTGATCTTGCTATATCTTTATCCAAGATGACTTTTTTGTGCCGCAGACCTGCTGCATCCTGAGACTACGTTGCCCCGGCACTTGTCCTTCATGTGCGTGTTACAGGACTCGCTTCACTGTCTCAGACGGTATATGCTAACCGCTAGTCGTCGACTACGCGGGCCGTGACGGTAGGGCTCAATTTAGCCGGCCGAGAAGACATTTATGCTCAAAGGTATGCGGTGACAGTGCACTTCTCTACCAGTACAATTTTCACCATCTCTACAGTCATAATAGTTGTTGTATATAATCATGAAACTTTCTACTATCAGCGAAGACAGTTGTCGTAGAGCCCAGCTTGAAGGCTCACAATAGCATAGTATTATAAGCAACCACTACGATGTCTGATATCCTTCCTTTCACGCCCTTATCCGCACTAATAGTGTTCACATGTTCGGTTAAACTCGAATATTTGTAGAATATTTTTCATTTTGTGAGGCTGCACTTCTGTTACGTAAATAAAGTAAGGTATTGTCTATGGACTTTAAGGCAGCATAGATCAGCAAGTAGCACTGAATCGGTCCATGAACATGCTGCTTGGAAGATATGGCCGAACTTGTCATTATGGTCTGCCCGACTGTTTAATCCTTCCAAATATTTCTGTGAGTTCTCAGGCTAGGCAGACAGCGTATAGCCTTGTGCTCATGATGGAGAGGCCTTTCTCTAGACGAGGGAATCATATGCAGTTTCATGAAGGTACTGCATTAATCCACATTTAGACAGACCGCGAAGTTTTCTTTCAAGTTGAAAAAAGTTTAATTCGTTTTGATGTGTGTTAGAAGCCCATATTGCCATGTCTGTTGATCATTTGACGATTGACGATGTTGGACTTGCAGGGTGAGTACTAGAACCGATAGAACCGAGTGGACTGGAAGTTACATAGATCCTCAGTACCTACGATTCCTTTTAGACTGTTCTATCGCTTGTTCATAGGTTCTATACGTCGAAGCATCTGGAACGAGAAATTTTTTGGCTAAAAAAATCCTTTCAGGAATTGCAGCAATACTGCCGCAGAAAGATCTTGGAATAATTCTCGTTGTAACTCTCTGTGGAATGTGCAGGAAGTAGCACCGTTCTGAGCTTAGATTGATTAATTTCAGAATATGCGGCCTAACTTGGGTGGAAGGTAGGACCCATATGATCTTCGGACTGAAGCACAATAGACTGAGTAGTCTTGGAAGGATGGGTGACCTCCTGTGTAATGGTGCATTTGACAGTTTCCCAGTTCCTAGAGATGGGTTTCACACCAGGGGAAGAAGTTCTCACTAACCCTTGCACGGTCATTAGAGTTTTTGGTTATTACAGCAGTTAAGCTTGGAACGGTGAGGCATCCAATTTGAGTGTCTATGATGGTCCAAAATTGAAATACTCGTTTAAGTAATGAGCGCATTTCATTCCAAGTTCCTTCATCAATTTCTAATGGCTAATTGATTGTTGTGCTTTGAACATATTGTCTTGCGACATGTTATTCTTATCTCAGGAACGTGCGGGTTTTCTGCTTCCACACTTATTGACTCAATTGTAACCGACCTGAATTGTTGGCAAGATAGAACTCACCTTTTTGTTCACGAGCGAAAGGTAACTTTTAATGACCATATATTAGATTTAAGTTTTCCGCAGAACTGGCCGTGTACCTTGTTCCTTTCCTTGGAAGTTTAAGTAAAACTTGAAACTCACCCTCAACAATGTAATGATTGGAGGGTGAACATGGGTAAACATGATCTGGATGAAGTATACATGTCAATGTAGAAGCGCTCAACGTAATTTAATACCATCTTTTTCTAGGTTATGATAACACCTTGAAATTGGATAGAGGTCTGAGGGATGTGACATGAGCTCAGGTTTATATGTTATCATGAATGATCAAGAAAAGGTTTCCCGAGTGGTTCATGACATACAGTACATGTATTTTGAGCATTTTAGAAGAGACCACTGTTTGCTCCGCTCAAGAACTTGCTAAAATTAAAAATAGAAATTGCTTAGAACCAGTGTGCCTGTAAAACTAACAGGTATGTAGTTGTTGCAAGTTTAATGGTGTCAAGCATAATCCAATCCACATCATGAATTAGTGACAAGTTGTGTAAATATAGTTTAGACTTAGTCTCTAATATAGTCTTGTGAAAACCACTCTGCTCCAATGAACTATGGATGAGTATACAACAGCCAATTGGTTGATATGTGGACATCATGAAGTTGATAAATAGGACTTGATGTTATCTCTTTTCACCCTGAACTTTTGTGCTAGACTCTAGTTGCTAGACAGGATGAAACTGGAGAGTTGTCATGTCAATTATAATCTAGTCATTATCTGAATAGGAGAGAAAGGTGACTTCAAGAAAGGAAAACCCCATTGCATGTATCCTGCACAAGAAGTATAGCAGAGGTCCACCATGCATTCACTTTAAAAAGAACGTGTATGCACTTGGATGAATGCAATAATTCAGCGTCTAGAACACTTTGCAGTAAACTATCTCAGGAATCACTTTTCTCTAATTCACTAGGGCTACATTTGCCTATTAGACATGAATTATTACTTCCTGTGATTTTAGTTTATGTAATCTAAGATATGTTCGCAAATTTAAGAGCTCTATTGTCTAGTGTATACTATGGCTCTTGTCCCTCTTTGCCAACCTGCCTATCTTGTCTTGTTTGCCTAAGACAGCCAGTAACTTATAATGCGTGTGGTTTTCTTTGTGACTAGCTTTGCTCTAAGGCAGCTCTTGAGGTTTAGACATGTCAATTAAGGAAAGTGCAAGATTTCGAAGTTTAAAACTTTTGGCTAACTAATAGGTCTTTGTAAACCACCTTGGAACCTACTTTAGGAAGAGTTCCCGCAGTTCGATTTAAACTCCTAGTAAGCAACATACTAGTATTACAGTCAAGCAGGACTTGGTAGTTCCTCTATCGGTGACGACAGTTCCATTCACCAGTACACCAGATTTTGAGATTTGCCTGAAGCGGAGGAATGTGATTGTAGTGCAAAGTCTAACTAACAGTTGAAACTTGGGCACCCGCCGTCGCCCAAAATCTAAGAACGTTTGTGGGTTTAAATCTGCCAGCTTTTGCTATTTCATACTAAAAGGCAGGTCTTCTGCAAAAAAACGTCTCGTATCCTGATTCAACGTTTGGAATAATGCACATTCTAGTCTCTCTTTCCGGAACCTTTTATTTGGAAGAAGAATAATGCAAAGAGGGGCCGAGGGAGTTCCCATATTCAAGGTAGCATGATTCACATTCTCCGGGCCTTGCTCTTATCCAAAAATAACCGAGAAAGATTCAACTTTATTTATAAATTACACTAGTGTAGCCTGTGCCGTTGAAACAAGCCAAAACTGATTACCCAACGAAATTTTCATTCCAAAACGTTCTTTCATAAGTTAACTGAATTTTCAATGACAAAAAATACTCTAAATTTTATATCTCTCACACTTTAGGTCTAAAAAATTCCAAACCACCTTCATTAGGTTCTGTGCGTGTGAGTATTCTGTTTTCTAAAAGCTCAGCATGTTCTCAGCATCTTTCCAAATGCAATGTCATTCTTTATGCTCAATAAGGCACACAAGTGAGAGTATTACAAAAATTGGACAAGGTTTGGTTGTTTCCTCATGTCACCTCTTATTTTGGTAATGTCTTCAATGAAAGTCCAAGATTGTTTGTCACAGTATATATATATTTTAAATATTGTATTTGAACTTCAACCATATCATTATTACAAGAGATTTCCACAATGTTTTTGCATATTATGATAAGTCAAAACTTTAAAAAGTTAAACATTTGTTAAAAGAACAATATTTTTTTATTTCATATAATGTGGGCAGAATATATTTAAGCAAAAAAATCTATGTCACAATGCATTAAAAAATGCAAAACTTATACTTCAAAAAATGATTGAAATAATTTTTATTCTTCATGATTGTAATGTTTACAAAACATTGTGATTCCATATGATTGGATTAAGTTTATGAAACACATGAAAAGTTTGATAATTATCATATCATAAATAGATTTTTTTAAAGGCAATGATCATAAATATGTGATAAATTAGAATTTTGACAAATAATTATTTTCAAATGAAAAGATGACAAGAAATGTGAAGTGAGCCATTTTTAAAAGTTTCATTTCAAAATTTCTTGGTTGATGTTCAAATTAAAACCTAGTGTGATGTAAAAATTTTTTTTAAATTATTATATTACATATACCATAAATACCTCTATTATTTTTTAATTTATTTTTAAAATAAATAAATATTAGATAACATTATTAACTTTATGAAAATCAAAATATAAACCCCAAACACCAAAAAGAAACCCAAAACTAAATGCAACACATTTTGAAAGCATATAATTTATGCACATGTTGCGAAATTACCCAAAGGTGAAAACATAAATTACACTATCCATTAAAATGTTGTCACAAGGTAGGTTTTTCAAGATTTTGAAATTTGGGTCCAAATTTTTAAAGTAATACCAAGGAAGACAAAGTAGAAACATTATTTTGAGAAGCTTCCATAATTTCAACTTTTTTTTGCGATGGGCCAATCAAATTGGCTCATTGCAGAAAAACAAAATTGGGCTTGTGAGGCACCCCCAACTAATTAGTCCTTGATGCAATCCTTAATTTTGCTTTATAATTTTTATTCCTATACACATTACTAATTTTTTAAAATTCATATTTAGAAGTATGATATGTTGGACCATCATATTTTTAAAAAATTAATATCACACACTTTGTGTCCATGTACATCATGAAAAATGACTAGTAAAGAATATCAAAAAGGCTTACAAAAAAGTGATGTTGTGATAAGTTTTTTGATACATTTTAAAGAATTTGGACCCATTTGTAATTGGTAACGTGATTAAATAGAAAATATTAAGCTGATAAAAGACTCAACACTAGAATGTTATATATATTATAATCACATTGTATGAATTTTTTGAATAATTTTTGAATTGTCATAACATAATGGACTTTTTAAGAAATACCCAAAAACTTGCAACAATCCACAATTAATGAATTTAGATTTCATACACTTTCATATATACGTCAAAGCAAGATAACATAGGATAAACATCTCCCCTTCAACCTTGCACCATTCATATAAAGTAGGGTGTAAGCACCTAAACCCCCGAAAAATTGTAGTCACAAATATAATCTTTTTACAATTACTTTTTTTGGTAATGTATGGACATCACATCTTGGATTATTTTTGCTTGTTTTAAGTATATTTGATTAAAATGAAACTTAATCTAATCAATTTTTTTTTTAATCCAACAAACAATGAAAAACTTGAATGTATGGAATATATTTGTGACAAAATAATACTTGTCACAAAGTTTGAAAAAATTACATATATACTTCAAAACTAAAGTTGTGAGTGGAATTTTTAGGTGAATTTTTTAATTGTGTATGATATTGATATGCATGAATTAAATTTAGGACCATTTAAAGATTCAAAGTTTTTGGATGAAATTTCATTCAAAAAAGTGTGTTTTTTTCATTTTTGGATAATAAATGTGTAATAATATCTTTTTTAAAGAAAAAACCACTACCATATCAAAAAGGAAGAGATTTTATAGATGAGCATTACATTATTTTTTCAATTTTCTTTTTTTTGATAATGTTTTATGAACCATAAACCTGAGGCCTTATGGTCATTGAAAAATTATAAGTTATATATTATATGTACATTAATTTTATCCCGTTCTCTTCATCTAACCGTTGGATCAAAAATAATTTTGATTTAGAATGAACTTTGATTTCCACAATGTTCTCATGCAAATTTTTAAATTTTTTTCTTGCGTTTATGATAGCCAAAGAATACCATCAAAATTTTAACTTATTCCGTACTATAATACTCATTATATATCACCTTTTTTGGTGAAAAAAGGCTCACCCTTAATGTATTTTCACCTAGTAGCATCAAATTAGGTGAAAGTATGTGTCAAATAACATTAATTTGTTTTATTAGGTTTATAAGAATCTAATTCTAAAAAAATTAAAAGAAAAAATAAATGTAAGTAAATAAAATGTACCTTTAAACTATGAAAAATATGTGTTCAAACCTACTTTTTGGTTTAAAAAATTAATGAAATTGATGTGTAATAAATTAAAAAGTGAAAATCAACATATGTTTTAGAACGTTAGAAAAAAAATCTACTTTCTTTTTGTAAAAACCTATTTGACACCTACTTGAAACTAAAAACTCACATAAATAAACATCAAAAGCTAACTTGTATTTTGAAACTTTTATTTCAAACCTATTTTTGCAATTTGAAATATAAAAATCAATTCACATTAATGTAAACATATATTATTTTTAATCATTGAAATGAAAACATTCAATGTTCCACAATTCTATAATGAGTTTTGTTATTATTTTAAATCTACTTGTTCCAAATTTGAGAAAGTAATGAAATTGTTTGCTTCATTTTGCTTACACCATATAATGTTTTTTATTGAATAAAGGATTCAATGATAATATAGTGTGGTAACATTGATCCTAAGGAAAACTTTTTGAGAGGATTTTGATGACCAAATTTTTTTATGTACCTTGAATTATGGTTTTTTTTCATTAAGTCATTTCTTGAATGAAAGTAATAATTTAAATCTCATGTTTCAAATTTAAATTCTCTATCAGGTAAGTTACTAAGGTTAGAATTTTCTTTTATAATGAATTTCTAATGATAACTTGCAAAATGATTTGTGTGATTCAAAGTATCCTACCTTCACATTGCCTTCTAATTAATCTAGAATTTTAGAACTTCAAAAGTCTTTTGCCACACATAAATGGGGTAAAATGTACATGATATGTTTTCAAAAAATTATAGTTTATTATAGAAGAAAACATAAAAATGTAGAAAAATAAAAATTGGTTATAATTTGAAATTATTATCATTTTTATAAAGAGACACTAAATTTACAAAGGATTAGGACACTTTTCAAAAATTCATATTTATTCAAAAATGATGAAGAAAAAAACATGTCATGTACTTGGACAACTATAAGCATTTATTATAACAAGTTGTAAAAAAAATTGTTCCAAAATTCATTCATATGAATTTATTTTTGTTGGGAAAGGGACATGCAATTTTTTTTATAATAATTTCGTTGGCTCATTATATCTCGTTTGCACCTAGAGGTAAAATATATGAATATTATATAGAGTTTTGTCATACTTAACTATTGGTTCTTCTTTTTTCTTACAAAATCTAAGTGTTGTTTATTATTTTAATTTCTGGAATAGGAATTAAGTAAAAGTTTAACTAGTTAAATTTATAAATTTTGCCAAGAAATAGAAATTTAACCAAGAATAAATATAGGTTTAACCAAGAAATATAAGTTTAACCAAATAATAATAATAATAATAATAACCAAAAGATATAAATTTAGATAAAAATAAATATAGGTTTAACCGAAATATAAAAGTTTAGCCAGTAAGATATATTTGTTTTGCCAAAAGATGGAAGTTTAACCAAGAAGAAATATAAGTTTATTTTTAAAATATATGTTTAACCAAGAAAAAAATATGTTTAACCAAAAAGAAATATAGGTTTAACCAAGAGATAGAAATTTAACTAATAAGATATGTAGGTTTAATCAAGACATAGAAGTTTAGTTAGTAAAATATATAGGTTTTACCAAGAGATATAAGTTTAACCAATAAATATAACTTTAACCAAGAAGAAATATAGGTTTAGTTAAGAGATATAAATTTAACCAAAAGATAGAAGTTTAAACATTAAAATATATAGGTTTAACCAAAAGATAAAAGTTTAGCCAATAAATATAGCTTTAACTTAGAAAAAATATAGGTTTTAGCCAATAAATATAAGTTTAACCAAGAGATAAAAGTTTAGCCAATAAAATATACAAGTTTTGTTTAAGAGATAGAAGTTTACCCAAGAAGAACTATAAGTTTAGTCAAGAAGAAATATAGGTTTAACCAAAAGGAAATAAAAGTTTGGCCAAAGTAAGTAAAGGATTAGTTGTTAGTTTGTAGGTAGGGATAAGATTTAGGTCATTAGGGTAGCTAGGTGGGTGGATAGTACAGAGGTTAGAGTTGGGAAAAAATTGGCAACAAAAAAAATGGTCAAAGGTCAACAACCAAAAAATATTGACTATGGTAGAATGTTGGTTAATGTAAGGTAAGGAGGCAAATGAAAAGAGGTGAATCATCTAGCCCATCCTATGGATAGAATGGCCAACTAATGCAATCATGGGACTGGTTCACTCTAGCCCACTTAGCCCCCACATCCCACTTTGTCCCCAAGTATAACATTGTTTAAATGTAAGTGTAAATCCAGTAGACTCCTACATTGTGTAATGATCATGTCAAATTGTGTAAAACCATGCAACCCATAAAGACCACCTAAGTGACAAACATGGTGATAAGGCCATAAGTGGTGTCTTGTTCCAATGGTATTCAATTGGATGGATGTATGTTTTGAAAAATGACCAACAAATGGAAAATGGAGTGGCAATTGTTTGGGGTACATTTAATAAGTGTTTAAAGTTTTAAATAACCTACTAGGTCTATATGTAGGCAATGTATGTCATGTACATAATTCTCAAAAGTGGCAAACATTGAGTAGTTTATTTTATTAGTGTTGCATTTCAACCTTGCACTTTCTTGACCATATTACTATTTGAAACCTTATAAGTAGATACTTGAAGTTCCCAAATAACTTTGAATCATTCGTTTAATATAAGATTGTCATCACTAGTGACTATGCAAGAATCAAATTTAAGAGCTTGTAGTGAATTCCCTCATGGGAGCTATGGCCTAATATATCCCCTATTAAATCCAAACCTTTCAATCACACTACAAGGGGAATAGAGAATATTAAGGATTAATGACACACAATCCCTTGTCATTTCCTTCATCTCCTCTTAGATTCAACTTGTCATTCATCTTTTCTTTTTTGCTCAAGGATTTATATTTTCCCTTCATTGTATTAAATTTGACAAGGTGAACCTTGCACCTTTCCACTTGAGGTCATGTAAGATTTCCTTTTAGGATGTGTTAAATGTAGTTCACAAGTGATCAATTTCATTTTGCATTAAAATATCATTCACATAGCTGGTTAAGAAAAATTGTATAGTCAAAATGATTACTAAAGTAATTTTTAATTTTTTGCCTTTGTACAAATTTAGTTCATAATTATGTGTAAGGTAAAGCACAAGGTTGAAGGAGGTGAAAGAAGATTATGGGGAGTCAACTTGGGGGTGAAAGCACACTAAAGGTGTAATAATCTTAGGCTATATGGAAATCTATAATTGTTTAAACTAACATTATGAAAGTTCTTTGAATTTTTAAAGTTTTACAATTCCATATATCTTAGGTCTTTATCTTTTTAATTTTTTTCCCATCAAATGTGTTTTAGTATATGAGTCCTTTTGATAGTCCTTTCCAAAATTGACTCGTGTTCAACGCGTTGTTATTCATTTTTAGAAGTCTTAAATCAAAACGTAAACTTAAATTTTCATCAAATGGATTTTTGGTTTGAATTCCTTGACATTCATATGAATGAAAAAGAAATAACATAACATTCATATTAATTGTGATTGCACCCCTCCCCCTTTTATGTTATATTTCTAAGAGACAAATTTCCACCAAACTATGGATGAAGGTATTGCATACACAAGGCCAATCATGATGTGGTAAACTTGAATGGCAATGTACCAAGTTTTTGCAAAACCTTCATGTTGATGGGTACTACCTAAAACATAAGAAATCCAACTATCATTTTATGCTTTAAATGCAAGCATTACATATTCTTATTTTACTTTTACTTCTTTTAACTATTTCTTGTTACAATGGCGAAACGATGGATGAAGGTATTGCGTACCTTTGACACAATGCAATACCACACTTAATTGGCAATGGACCAAGTTTTCGCAATACCCTCATGTTGAGCTAGGTATTATCTAAAACATAAAAAGTCCAGCTGGCATTTTATGCTTTAAATGTAGGTATTACATAATTTTATTTTATTTTTTTTCTTTTTTAAATATTTCTCATCACAATAGTGAAAGGATGGATCAGGGTATTGCATACTCGAAACCAATCATGATGTGATGAAACTTGAATGACAATGCACTAAGTTTCTGCAATACCCTCATGTTAAGATGAGGTACCTATTGGAAATATGAATTGTAAATAACGCAAATCCTTCCTAGAAAGGTGGTTAGATTACACCATAAACATGGGTTGGTTAATGATGTGGGTTTGCAATTTCAAAGGCTTTATGAAGAACCCAAAACCATTGACAATAAAAGAACAAAAGTTTACAATACTTGCAAAGGAAAACTAGTTTATGCATTAAGGGATCATTTCATGAAGGCGGGCAATCTAATTATATATAAATATTCAAATAAAATATCTCTTTACAGTTATTGTGCGATTATTTCATGACAAGGATAATGAAAGTATTGCATAGTCAATCATTTAATAATGTGCTTCAAGCTACATTCATGAAGGTATTGCTTAAATGTTCTATCATGTTTACAAAATTTGTTATTAACCTTATTAAATGAAAGTATTGTTCATTTTGTTTATGGTAAATGTAATCCATTTGTGGTGGATGGGGATATTGTGTGCAACACGGCATAAGGGGATCCCAAAATATACAAATCTCATAAATTAATTTCAAAATTAAAACAAGTGAATTGATACAAAAATGTAATGCCACCCTAAGCTATAATGCATCAATACAAAAATAGTGTGTACATGCACTAAAGCCTCACTATGGGCTCAACTACAATGATATCTATCTATGATTAATCATCGAAGAGGGATGAACTAGATGCAATGCAACAACTAGCTATGACCCATTTTCTCAAAGAACAAGAAATAAGGTTTTATTATTAAATCCCCATTATGTGGCAACCAACTCCTCCAGCTTCTTATAAGCTTGAAACATATTTATCTAATCAAGTACATTCACAAATATGATGCAACTGCTCCAAGATTCAGAATCCATATATTATGTGAATTATTTATAATACTTGCCTTAATCCCTTTATTTTCATTTAACTTGAAAAGTTCTACTAGCCACCTAGGAATTACCAAGTAGTTACCAATTTGCCCACGATAACATAAAATGCAATGGACTAGGTAACCTGCATGAGCATGCAGGTTACCATGAATAGTCGAAAGGCGTGAACGCTGAGTCTATTCACGGTAACCAGCACACTCAAGCTGGTTACCAGACATAACCAGCAGTGCAGAGGTTTGTGGGCGACCCACTACCCATCTTGTCCATGGATGAAAAGTCTCATAACCAGCTTGTAGATGGACGAAAAAAACATGCAACCCTCATCTCAATAGACGAAAACTCATAACCTTTGTCTGTATGGATGGAATACACAAGAAAAAAGATTAATATCACATATCCCATATTAGATCTACCAAAAAGTACATATTAAAATAAATCATTATGCATTGTTATAAATTAATGACCTCTTAAAAAAACTTTGTATGAAAAAAAAAAGGAATTTTTAATTCATTCAAAGATTATATTCCAAAACATATATTCAAAAAAAGTTAAGCATTTCATCTAACTTTTTTCTGTTTTTGTTTCGTTTTCTGTCACAAATGTTAATCTTCATGTTTCTATACCATTAATTCTAACTTATTTCAAGTATTCTTTGAACCATTATCCCCATTTCCCAGCCAACCCAAAATTCAATTCCCACCACTTTCCAATTCATTTGATTCCATCCTGGTGGTGGTGGACTATTTGACAAAGATGGATCATTTCATTCCATGCAATAAATCGATAATTGGTGAAAGGACAACCAAATTATTTTTGATCATGTGTTTCAATATCATGGTCTCTTCGAAAATATCATTTTCAATTATGGACCTCAATTTGCATCCAAGTTTTGAAAGAAGTTTTTTGAGCTATTAGATGTGATGGCGAAGTTGTCATCGACCTTCCACCCCTAAACAAATGGGCAAACAAAGCAGGTTAATCAAATTTTGGAACAATATTTATGTTGCACAACCAATTATCATCAAGAGAATTGGATAATTGGTTAGACCTCTTATCCATGTTAACATTTGTTTACAATAACACCATTCATTTTTTGACACAACAAATCCGCTACCCATCAAAAAGGAGGGGTTCAACAATGGCTTTTCAAATGTAGGCTTGGCAGCCATCTTTTCTCTTTTTAACCAGTCATTCCCTCCCTCACAAAGTCCAT
>Ga0209611_10006052_pt1 | contig 20027 bp, 14 predicted proteins | sample S1TSphgellanicum_3_FD_187693 | JGI IMG/M metagenome (GOLD analysis project Ga0209611, IMG submission 187693) | Host-associated microbial communities from peat moss isolated from Minnesota, USA - S1T2_Fc - Sphagnum magellanicum MG (SPAdes) (version 2) | ecosystem: Host-associated > Plants > Peat...
ATATGTCATTGTGATGTGGTAGGTTGATGGCAAAGGCCTTGGATCAATCCAAGGAGGTCCAAGGATCCATACTTGTTCCCACCATGTTGACTAGTTTGACCATGTTGATTATAATAAACTTTGACCATCGGTATGATAATGACATATGTTGGTTACGTTGACCTATGGTATGTATAATGATGTATATTACTATAGTTTTTCAAACAATTGTTTATACGATTATATGATTCATGTATTATATAATTCGTGTACAAACCATATGTATATGATATATAAATAATCAAAAATTAAATTAAAATTAATTATTTTGTAAAATTAATATTCAAAAATATATTTAAATATAGTTAAATGTTAATATAATAATTTTTTAATAAATACACATAATTTTATTATATACACAAATATATTTTTTGATATTTTTTATATAAATATTATTTTGTAGTCGTAGGTGCAGTTGAAATGGTGGTTATGATTATGACCATCTTAGCAACTAGTGGCATTTATAACATGGTCATTTGGACTATAGAGTCATGTAGTCACAACCAATTGCAAATGGCATTTATGATTAATTTTGTAGTCGTAAATGTATTCATAAATGCCACATTGTGGCATTGTGATTCAAGTTTTAAAACTCATCAGTCATAACTGGGAACTAAAATTTCATGTTCATATTGATGCATCTTAGCTAGCAATAGGGGCAAATATTGGCCCAAAACCCAAGATGTAAAGTAAATAAACCTATTATGTATTCATGAAAACTGTTTAATTCAATTGAAAGAAATTACACTACTACAAAAAGGGAGGCTTTAGCTATGGTTTATGCCTTACACAAATTTAGGCATTACCTGTTAGGTAATAGGTTCATATTTTACATAGACCATATGGTTTTAGTGTATCTAATTAAGAAACCACATATTTCTGGCAAGTTAATTAAATGACTCTTACTATTTTTGGAGTATAATTTCAAAATTGTTTACAAACTTAGTAGATCCCATCTAATGGTAAATGCATTGAGTATATTACCCAATTAGATTAAACATGTTGGAATACTTAATCAAACTTTTGATTTCACATGTTCATTTTACAACTTAAGTGGTTATAAAATGTTTATGAATATCTATTAGAGGGAGTGATGCTAGAGAGGTTTACTACATCCTAATGAAAATATTTAGCCTAAAGAGTTAAACCATTTGTGTTCAAGAAGGAGTACTATCAAATTTGGACAAGACAATAGGTTTTGTCAAGTTCTGCAATTATAATAGGTACCCACAGTTTTGCAAGAATTGCATGGAGGAGTTGTAGCAAGGCACTTATCTTCTGATATCACTATGAAAAAGATCTTGGATGCCAAATATTGTGGTCGATGATGAATCGAAATGTTCATGAATATTGTTGAAGTAGTGATCAATGTCGAAGAACAAGTAACATGTTCACATAGAATCTAACAAAACTAGTTATTACTTTTCCTAAAGAACCATTTCAAAAATGGGGATTGGTTGACTATGCAACAAAGTGGGTCGTAACACAAACGTTCCACACCAACATTGTTACAGTAACTACCAAGTTTTTGTACAAGCATATTCTTACAAGATTTGGATATCCGTTAACAATTGTGATTGATCAAGCTACCCATTTTATCAATGATGCGATCAGATACCTTACTAACCATTTTATCCTTAGACATACCAATTTTATTCTTTATTATCCACAAGGAAATGCACAAGGTGAATCTACAAACAAGGTTTTTGAAACCTTACTGACCAAACTAGTTAATGAAAATAAAGTTGACTGAGATAAACACTTGTCCACATTTTTATTCTCATATGGAACTACCTACAAAGTTGCAAATTGTCATACCCCATTTTAGCTTGTGTATGGATTACATCCATTATTGCCTACAAAATATCTATTACCATTCAAACCTAGTGAAAACAGAGATCCACAACCTATTAAAGTCCTAACTAACCAACTGTTTGAGTTAAACAAGCTACATGAATATATGTTGATTACACATGATATAGTTGTTTTTAACTAGTGGAACGAGTCATTATGGTCACAAAATTAAACTAGTTAATTGAAACTAAATTTCAATTTGGAGACTATGTGTTATGGTTTCCAAGGGTTATTTCCAAACATGCTCTAAAATTTCAAAGATGATGGTTTGGACCATACAAAATTTAATATCGTTTGCCCAATATTGTTATACTTGTCACAATTGATAAGTTTGATGATAACCTAGTCCTTGTCAACATCAACAAGTTGAAGCCATAGAGGTTCATTGAAAATAAAACTTTACAACTTGTATTGGTTAAACTTAGTGACTTGATTACTGATGACCTTGTTCAAACCAAAGAACCTAAACCACTACTTGTTGAGCTTGAAGATCTTCAACATGTAGAATTTGAATTAGTTGATAATTATTTGACACATGGTAGTATTATAGAAATAGATGTACATGTTCATTATTATCATGATGTGCCTGTTGATGACAATAATGTAATTGTTCATAATGATCAAAACGACACATTTAATGAGACACTTATTGACGTCTATTACCTAAAAGTTTATAAGCTTGAAGGTTACGTGTATTCACAACCATAAGGTTGTTACCAATTGAAACAATATAAAGAACCATTGCAACCATTATTCTGCCTTTTTGTTCTTGTTTACTTCTTCATATTATTAGAGGCCATGAGTGAAAATGCCTTGGAAAAGTTAAAATGAGAAGCAAGGGAAAAAAAACTTGAGAAAAAGTTGAAGTTTTTAGACGAAAGCAAGTAGAAAGGGAAAAAGTGGAATAGGTCAAACTGATTGGAACAATTTATTTAGAACCACTAGCTTCACATGCACCCACAATAAAGGAAACTAATTTTTGAGCAAGAAATAAAGTAGGGAATTAGAAGTAGCTTTTAATTTTCTTACAAGAACCACTACTTCTATAGAAGCACTAGCACCACAAGTGCTTATTATTTCAAAGGAGGAGGAGGAGGAGGAGGAGGTTGAAATCTTATCCCAACTTATTGTTGAGAAGCAATTGGAGCAAACTCCTAAACCAAGACTTGTGGAAGAAGAAAAGTTGTAACAACCTATGAGCAAGGACAATGGAGAAAAGTTTCTTCAAGAACTCTTTGAAGAAAAACCTATTTTAGTGTTATTCATCAACATCCAAGATTAAGAACCAAAGCCATGATGAAGCAAAAATGTAAAGTGCTTGTTGAAGAACAAGTTGATAAACTTATTAAGAAGAAAATAACATCTAAGGTGAAGGAGAGCTAGAAAATGCTGCAATGGATCAAGATGGACTCCAACAAACTCAAATGGGCCAGACAAGCCACTATTATTAATGAACTTGTGAGAGGTAGTGAAAAAATTGTTAAGGAATAGGTTGAACCTATTGATCCTTCATTTATTATACTAGATAGTAAGCTAGAACCTTTGGACTTCTTATCTACTAGTTTATCTTTGACCCCACATTAAATAGGTATAGGTTAGGAAATTATTTTGATCTCAAGTACCCAACATGCTTCGGAGGTATTCACGACACCCATAATGACCTTTGAAGAAATACTTAACTAACCAAAGATTATAACGCTGACAAGTTTTCATATTCAAAATTAAACTAAACTTGTGGAGGAAACAAATGTTAAACCTATTGAAAGAACCATCAACTAACCGATTGTAGAAGACCAAGCTAACTTAGGATTTTAAGCTAGCATTTCAAAGACAAAATGTAGTTTTCCAAAGGGGGGATAATGTTAACCAAATTTAATAACATGTGACTTAAAATAGGTTATAGATTTAGGTAAGTTGTTTAACTTAACAAGTGATTTAACATATTATTTAACCTAACATGTGGCATTAACTTAACCAGTTACTGACCCTGATATGTAATATTATACTAGGTTAGTTGACAAGTTAATAGGTTAATCAACACGTAGTTTGTAGAATAGGTAGTTGAACAAGTAGTAAAACAAGGTGTAGTTTTTTGAAATTTTAGACTATTAGTCTAGGTACTAGCTAATGATTGTTTTAATAGTTAATTATGTCTATTTTAGTTTTGAAATAACTATTATAAAACTAGGAGGATAGATTTGTTTGAAAGGGGGAAGATTCTTGATTTCATTTTGATTTTGTGTTTCATTCATTTCACTTTGGAACATGAAACATTTTCTTTTCAACCAACTTTCTTCAAGCTTTGAGTAATTTGTGTACATGTTAATTTAGGTTTTGTAGTTAGTTTTAGTTTTGTTATAATTTGCATGTATCTATTATTATTTTAAGAATTTGTCGTTGGAAAAATCAGAAGTTAAAAACCTTAATGGGAATAGAAAAACCCATTAACAAGTTCACTAGTCCCCATTTACTAGACTAGTGAATTCACTCAAAATCTAGTGAAATCACTTGGTGTACAAGGACACCTTTTGTTGTAATGGTAGGAGTTGCAAAAGGAACTTGATAAGCCTCAAAAGACAATTCTTTATTTTATGGATTTTCATTCACAAGATGATATTTACATTGCCCTTGGTTGTCAATTGTCATCAAGTTGTTAAAATTTTGCAACCTCATTTCAATTCTAATCTTTGCAAATTTTATAACATGGATTTGCTACATGTAATGCATGAATTCTAATGGGCATAATCCTAGATCGAGGTTCAAATCACCCTCAAGTCACCACTCCCCATGGTTTTCATGTTTGTGTTTACCAATTATAATTTGTGTTATATCATTTTCTTGTATTGATCCTATTGTGGCAAAAACCTAGACATTCGGAGCTTTGGTAATTTCTTGAACATAAGTTAACATAAAAAAGTATGTGTGGTAGGTGGTAGGTGTAAAAGGTGTTGTCATACCCACTCAATTATTACACATGTGGAACCCATTACACATGTTGTCAAATAAATGTATTCATTTAACAACTAATATACTCTTTAGTTTTGATCTCATTGAAGTTGCCAATAATGGTACTAGTATAATCTTTTGCCCTTTCTATAATGTGTGCATACTTTGGGCATGTGTATTTTAAGTTTATTATACCATGCCATGTCTAAGACAAATGAGAATAAATTTAATACTAGTCCTTAACCTAGCATCTTATAATGTTGTTATATATTGGGAAAGTAATGTTTGATAATACCAATTTGTTTTGTAATATTTGTAAATTCATAAATGTAAATGCATAAGTGCCCTTTACAAACTTTTATTCCTTTTGAGGTAGTGTAGATGGGAACAATTGAAGAAACACTTGTTCATGAAAATTTCATACGTTACAATCTACAAGTATTGGGGGTAGACATTAATGTATGTTGTGACAACATCCAAAATGTTGTAGGTGTACATGTTATGAAGACGTGGCCAATATTCAAGTATAATATTTTCTTTGTTGACATTCTACTCCATTGGCAATATCTCTACCATTACCTAACCCATTATTCATCCTTTATTTCTTGCATTAATTGAAGTTAATTCTATAATTGCATGTCATAAGATTCAATTAAAGATTGTATATGTATTGAAATTAAATATATTTGGGAACGATGTAAAAGAACTATGGAGATCATTTTTTCCAATTTGATTTTTGTAGTAATTGTAAGCGAACTTCCATGTTGTTTTGTCCCTTTTGGCATAATGAATACACTTAAGGACTAAAGATGTGCTTATACAAATTTCATAGGGATTGCGGTCTTCATTTGTGAATGTTAATAGGGTTTTCTATATTCCCATCAATGATTCTTGAATTATTATTATTATTATCAATAACAAACTAAAAAAAATAACATGTACACATTCAACACAAAAATCTATATCCTATGTACAATTCTAAAACAAATGTATTCAATATTGCAAAACTTTCAAAAGTACAAGGCTAAAAACAAAATGTTCCATTTTCCATCTCAAGTTTGAAAAATAAAAATAGAAATAGAAAATCCAGTTGTTCCACTCTTCATATTTTCCTCTGTAAAATCTTGCTAATTTTTTTGTAGTGTATTTTTAGGTCACTCCCTAGGCCAAATTTGTCGTTGTACTTTTTGAAATTTGTAAGGTACAATCAATTGCACTAACTATTCCTTTCATATTTTGGAAGGTACAATACAAGCTATATCGTACCTTTCGAAATATGGAAGGAACAATACAACTCATTTATTTTAGATTTTTTTTTGTCTAATTTTTTTTTTACATCTATTTTACATGAACGAAGGAGGAGGGAAAGAGAGGAGAAGAGAAACAATGAGGAGAAAAGAAAGGTGGAAAGACAACAGAAAGAAAGCATAAAAAAGGGAGGGAAAAAACTAGAGGGACTTTATGTAGGTGAAGGTTTTGTGCCTAGTACCTTCCACATTTGAAGCCCTAGCCTTCTGCCTACCAACCTCAAGTGGGCCTTCAAATCTGGAAGGTACTAAGCACAAAACCTTCTCCTATACTTATATACAAGTTATTTCAAGATTTAAACATCTTGAGTAGACCATTTAAATACTCATTGACCAGTATATACACTAATAGTTCCAAAATTCAAAAATTAATTGCATGATCAAAACTACATATTATGCAAACTATTTTGTTCTATCAACTACCAAATTACCAATTGATTATTTACATTTGACTTGTCACCTAACTTGTTGTCATGTCACATGTCAACTTGTATATAAATATAAGAGAAGGTTTTACTTCATTGTATAAACTTGTATATATTGTAACAATGAAGTAAACTTAGGTATATGTAAAGTGGCACATACTCTTTCCACTCATTGCATACACACTTGATGAAATTGCGAAAGTTGATGGCCATGTAATGTGCATCAAGATTCTTCCCAATAACATTATAGCAATTAGGACTAAGGTTGTTTTGTTTTTGTAGATGCGGTTTACAAATGCTTGCATTTTTGTAGCACCCATGCAATGACTCTTATTATTTAAGAAGTGATGGTTTTTCATTATTTATTATGTACTTCAAAGAGATGCCTTCAAACATAAAACAAAAATGAAAATGTTTATGTAATGGTTTGTTGAATGTTTTTTTTTTGTTGTTGTCCATAGCTATGACACAAAGCCTAGATCAACAACTTTTCACATTCAATAGCCACAACACCTCCCATGTTAAACATTTGTCACCACCATGCTACATTATTCAAAATCCAATGATTGGTTAAACTTAAATTTTAAATAAATAAATAGTCACTTGAACCCACAACACTTTCCAAGTTGTCATTGATAAGTTATGAACATACAAAAATTATGATAACAAATAATACAAATATTTTCTATGTAGTCAACTTGATCCACTTGCCCCAAGAAAAACTAGCATGGCATATAACCAATCACAATTTTGTAACCAACCAACTTACCCCATAAATTTGAAAAGATAACATTGGTGCTTATCACTATTAACCTCACCCACCACAATAGGAAGTCCATACCATGTTGAGTGTGTGCACCTTTCTTCCTTTGACTTGTCTTTTCAAAACTAGGATTTTTTTTTTAGTTTTTTATAAAATTGAAAATTCATTTTCAAGTTGCAAAAGTTTGCCCAAACATTTTTAAAACATCGGTTACAACATGATCACATCTAACAAACACCTCCCATAATATAGATTTAAAAGATACATAAGATATGAATAACCCCATGTGTTTTTGGTGTATGTTTAACCTTTTCCAACATGTTTAGAGTTCAAAATTTTGGGTTTGTTAAAAAAAAACTTCTATTGGACATGAGGAGATATTTGCATAAGTAAAGTTTGTCCATACCTTGACTAAGAGAGTACTTTAAACAAATCAAATCCTGACCCTACCCCAATTTTTTGTATATAAGGAGAGATGTTAACCAATACTAGTGTGAATTCAAGGACATTGCTAGTATCATTTTGGGTTTTTTTATACAAATTAATGTTTAATGCATGAGGCAAAATCACATTTGGTCAATAGATCGTCTAAAGTCAAATTATGTGATTGTTGATTTCCAAGTGGGATTTTGTGATTTATTATTTTGGCTTCTTTAAAAGGGAAAAGACTTTGCATGTTCATGTAGGATTTGGGCATAAAATATTGGTTTGAATTTGAAAAAAAATTCTGAACAAGATTTCAAGACATATGTCTTGAGGTTATTCAACACTAGTGACCATCCTCCAACAAGCTTTTCAATGACAAATAGTAAATAATTTTCCAAGCTTCTTGCCTTACTTGCTTATTGAACAGTTAAAAGTCATAAAGAAATATGAAGCATGAGCTTTAGGAACCCTAAGTGCTCTATTGATATTGCATAATGAGAATGGGATAATATTGATGTCAATCTATACATTCAAACATTATGTACCAAGCAAGCTGAGTATCAATAAAGGTATTTTGAGGTAACAAAATATTCACAACAAAGTTATATAAGTATGGTTGGTTTCTTGCTTCTATGATCAGCACCAATCTATATACCATGGTTCCATCAACATACCCACCCACCACTGCTTATAACATGTTAGATGGGGAGATACAATTTTAACATTCGTAACATATGTAACCTTTTTTTGTAAAACCAGAAACCCCAAGACAAAAAAGTGATATCTTGATGATGACTATTGGTTTAAGATCAACACAACCATTCACCTAGATCCACAACCAAACTTCCTACAACCAACACATAAATTTCCTTGAAACTCTTAGTTCAGATTTGCAAGTGGAAATCTTTGGTCACTTGCAATAGATGCTAACATTTAATGAATTAGATTTGGGTTAGATTTCTACCCAGATCAACACTCTGAAAATTGCAATTTGTAAATTTCATGGGTCTGAAATTTCCTTTCATTTAGGAGTATAGATTTTAATAATCTCATCAAGGGGATCACATTTACAGGAGTTTGATGTGCTAACATTCAGACCAGTAATGAGGTTCTAACTTCTAAATTCTAACAAATGCTTTCATGGCTAAGCTAAGCTCCCATTCTCACTCCTGATTTGTTACATGCGACCAATAAGTTGAGCTTTCACTTTTTGGCTGCCAGTCTTTGGAAGCAGGAGTGGGACATCATCACCCCAACACTATGGGTCCTTAAGCTTAAACCTTGGGTCCTCAAAAACTTAGACCTTGGGTCCTTTTCTTTTCACTTTTTTCTCAGTTGCCATGTCATTGCAATAAAATGTATCCCTATACACCAAGTGATTTTACTGAATTTTCAGTGAATTCACTAGTCTTAAAAAATGAGATCCAATGAGGGATGTAGTGAATTCATTGATCCACTAACAAAAACTAATGAATTGCACTCACGTAAAACTAATGAGTTGCACTCACATTTTGTAATAGTATGTTTTTGTTCCGATTAGGACTAGCCAGAGATATAGCAGTTTAGCACGCTATGACTAGGATTAGCACTAAATTCCCTAATTCATACAAATGAAAAGTTCGAACTATAAACTGCACCCCTAAGAAAGCCTAGATTGCACAGTGCCCAGCTGCTGCAAAGCATGGACCAAGCTAGTTAGAAAATCGAGAAAATAATCATTTACAAAATTGTTAGCTTAAACTTGTTCGTGCTTTTTTTGCTTGAATTTCACTGAACCCATTTTCCCTGCAATGAAAACACGCTCTCCTTTGAGAGAAGTATCATTCATCATTATGTCTTTGCCCTCCTTAATGTGGTCCAGAATCTCGGAGAGTTGCATGGCATGGAGAACATTGAAGCCGAGCAGTTTGGAGGCGGATTCGATCACACCCACATGGGGCATTTCTTTCTCCCACTTTGTCAAAACCTTGATCAGCAAATTCACTTGTTGGATGGTCATCTCTCTCAGCAGCACCTCCGTCTCGGAGTCTTCTATGTTTGTGATCGACTCCACATGCCAGATTTCCTTGTTGGAAGTTAGCTGGTTCGTTTTGATGTTTATATCGAGCTGCCCGATCACAAATCTAAACACACCCCGTCCTTTGGTATTAATCTCCAACACATGTTCCTGGGCATCGTTGGGTTTGGCATGGAGGAAGCCAATGTCGGACAACACGAGTGTGGCCGGCCACAGTTCGGCCGGGTTGCAAGAAACCAAGCCACCCTCTTTGAAAGCCGAAGAAGAGTACAACATCCTTCGGAGTTCTTCAAAGAAGGTTCCATTTTGCTGTAACACTTTGGAAATGATGTACTTGTACACCAAATTGAAGAAAGAGAAATTGTTCAGCCACTCGATGGTTGCGGCAACGACGATCAGGGTCATGATGACACTTTCGGGCAGGAAGAGATAATCCCCTGTGAAGAAAATCTTACAGTAATCAGTGAGATAGGGTATCGGAACCCACTCACACGGACTGTCCTCACCCTTCCCAAACAGAGCGTGAATCGCGAGCGTAAAGATGACATACTTGTACACTGTCGACCAGAGATTGAGCCCAAATACTTGTAAAAACCAGAGCCAATTTGATGTCGTCTCAGCCATTGCTCACACCAATTTTCAATTACCTTCCGTTCGGCCCTCGAAAATGACAAAACGAAACTAAACAAGAAGTAAAACTTGCAGTGCAAAGATGTGATTTCAATTTTGAAGCATGTACATCACAACCCACCTCCGTAACAATTTTGTGTGGGAAGATGTGATTTCGATCAAAGAATGCAATAAAGATCCCTGGGAATGGAAAACCGAGTTCTACTTTTGGACATCACAAAAAAACAATTTTGAAAACTTGATTGAGTGTACTAGTGTTCCGAGTGAGAGATTTCTGTGATATAAGTTTTTTGAGAACTTGATTGAGGGTAGAAGATTAGTGTTCTGAGTGAAAGATTTATATACTTTTATAGGCTTTTCGGCATGCGGAAACCAATTTCTTCAGGCTCAAGCCTTCCCAAAACCTTGCTGTCTCAGTGTGGGCGGTGTCACCGTGTTTCATTTGTTTGACTATCTATCTATCGGTCTGTCCAGGCTCCTTCCCTATTCCTTTCCTTTCCTTTTGGTGAAAATGAAATGAAAAGCTCTTTTGGGAAATAATGCTTTATACTGAATAAAGAGCAATCTGCAGCTCAACACACGTGAAAACTAGTCGTTGTTGTGAATCTGGCAGTTGAAATTTGCTACATGAAAAGAACTAAAAAACACCGGCCATTTACACTCAGCTCTTCTGTATTTTGTGATCCCCCCAATACTTAGTCTATGTTAGGGTTAAACAAATCCTTATATATAATATTTTAGGTGTCTGTCCGTCCGGTCGTCCTCCTTGGGGATAATGGGGTTAGGGTTAGCACGCCCTTCATAATGAATATTTTTGGGCTTATGATATAGTTTACCTTATGCTTTACAATTGGGGGGGAGTAAGGTAACCAGGGAAACAAAAAAAAATTCCCTATTTACACTAGAACTTGGGATCCCTTTTGTTTCCCTGGTTACCTTTCTCACGGAACGGACCTCTTCACCTATCTCCCCCCCTTCAACACAACAACCCTCGTTAAACCAATGAACGAAGAGGAAGAGGAGGCCCCTTTGGAGGACCCATGCGTCCACCGGAACCATCTTGCCCAGGAGAGGCACGCTCCCGATTTAAAATAAATAAATACGGTTTAAAGAAACCGAGGGACTTCACAGTGTCCGAAGGTCACGGGTACTCACTAGTTATTTACATAATATGTAATGGGGCTTACTGTTCTACACAGGAAAATGACTAACCTTGTAAGGCAAGCCACCATTCTGTTAGGTGGTGATGGATTCTTCCAGGGCCTGTTCCAGCATGGCTTTCCCCCACAATTGATTCACTCTCAAGCTTGTTATCCATCATCAATTCACATTACAATTGAAATTGAGAACCCCACAGTAATATCTCATTTCAGAACAAAGTGCACAAGTGAATGTTCAAGAACTATGTCTGTAAATAGTTATCACACATTGAACTCTTTAATTCACTCAAGATAACTAAGAAAACAAATTCAAACTACCAAATCCAGGAATCCCATTAGTCTGAAAAAAAAAAAAAAAAAAATCTTTGCATTTACACATAACCCTACTCTACCAAACATCGAAAACAATAACCCCTTCATACCCTTGGTTCTCTAAAATTCTCACAAACATACCAAACCCTATTACACATTTTAATTATTAATTCACTCAAGATAATTAAGAAAAACAAAAATCAGACCACCAAATCTAGGAATTTCATTGGTCATAACATTTTTCCTTCACACCTAAAGCACAAATATAATGTATTGCCGTTATGTGAATCAACCATGGGAACACTAGTTCTAGAACATTCCTTGCTAGATCCAGTAATGACCTGCTGGAACAACAGATTGCACTGTCGGTTTCCTTGGTGGAATGGACCTACTGTGCCCATTCCATAGTTTATTTACCTCGAAATGATGCCTAGATTATGGGGTTTTGTGTATTTTGGGATCCCAAGAATTGCCCACACCCCCAACACCTTGGGAAATATATTAATTATTCTTGGAAAGTTCATTGAAGTGGGAAAGTATGACTCGGTTGGCTGCACTCGTGATGCAACTCCGAGGCAGCTTAGAGACTCCGGTATGGAGTACAGCATGCAAGGGAGTGGTACGGCTTCATTTTAAACCGACTTTGATCGGCACTACTTCACGTGATGCATTCCATGACACAACACGGAATATGGACGGACAATTGAATAAGTTTTGGGGATTGAATTCAACTGTATTCGACGTTCTCAACTCATTTGTTGCCCGTTTCAACTTCGCATGAGTTTGAACCTTTGACTTTATCACATTTGATTTTACCAACTCCCGATTTATTTATTTGTGTGCATCATCCATGACTTTACAACATTGGATTTTACCAATTCTGCATGTGATGAAAGTTCAAAGACCTAAATTGGGTGTGCAAATTACTCCATAAAGTCTCCACTGACTCTAAATTGGGTTGGGAACCTTTTTTTTTATATCATTTTTTAATAGAAAAAATCAGCAAATTAGCAAGATTACTCAAATTTAGACTAGATAGAAACAAAATTTTCCAATTTTTTCCATTTTTTTGGGCTAAAAATCATTATTCATAAGAGCATCTCCACGCACATCCCTTATTTGGGCCTTTATCATTTTTGCCACATCAGAATAATGTTTCTTTTATTGGCACATTTTCACCAAATTTAAATGACTTGAAAAACATGACTGTGACCTATACAAAAGATTTTTCAGTTAAAAAGTGGACCAAATGTGCCAGATTTCAAAGAAAAGAAAAATCCAAATTGCCAAATTCCTAGTAGGTAGCCAGGGATATAGAAAGGTTCTTATTTTTCTACTTTCATATCTACTATATAACCAAATTTGGCTAAATTATTTTCGGAATGATCACTAGTTTCACTAATTTGACTGCATCACAAAATCCTTACAAGAAACACTTCATCATAAGAGTGTCAATATTTTCTCAAAGATGAAAAAATGGACAATACGAATTGAGAGACTATTTAAATACCATCACCTGAACCAATCGCTATTGGCAACCAATCAAGAGCAATCATTTTCTTTTGTTGGCCCTTTTTTAAGTCACCTTATCTTGTTCATATTTTCAAATCCAAACTCAATTCACACTATTTAAAGCCATCCAAAGTACTCTTAGCCAAATTTTATTCTCCGTGGTGACAAGAGCAAACAATTTACGGTTTAGGGTTTGCTATTTCAGGTTTGAGAAGAGACTTTTGAAAGTTGCCTTTTAGTGTGTTTGAATCACATTTTGAGAAGAACCTCAAGAGTTTGGGGGTTTTTGGGGGTGGCTTTTCTCCAACACATATTTATCAATGATGTGGATGAACGTAAAAGCCCACCAGATGAAATGGCTTCTGATGGTTGAATGTGACTCTGTTGTCTGAGATGAAAACATGAAATCCATTCCATTTATCAGGACCCTGTTCAATGAGATGACATTTTATGGATGAGTGTTTTGGGATGGATGTGTGAGTTCAAAATGTGAAACTAAGTCAACCGGATGAAAAGGCTATGAAATGAATGTGATCACAAGGAGGTCATTCTATCACATTTTTAAAACTGCATGTACCGAAATAAAATTCCTACACCCTTCCCCAAAGAAAACAAGGGGCATGTCACACTGTGGCCTTGCCATTTACATTAAAAAGTAGCTTAAGACAAAAGAAAAATTCTGGAAACTCAAATATTTCACCATGCAAAAATATAATCTTCCAAGAATCCTCTAAAAGAAACCAAAATCCTTCAAGATATTATAACTCTATAATTAATCTCAAGTTTCAACACTAGCCAAAACTTCATTTTTCTAATACCTGCATAAAATAGACTTATTGCCTAGGGGCCCAAATCCCTTAAGCTAATTAACTCTATAATCAATCTAAACACAATATCCTTGTGTCAGTAGGCAAGGCTGAAAAACTAGGCCTCCAGGGTGCATGCTGCAAACGCCTCATTGATTAAACAAAATTTCTATTCCTAACTGAGTTTGTCACCTATTTTGACCTAACCTTCTACCCCTTCCAATAGCTGGGGTACCCATAAGATCCACTAGGTATTCTTTGAGACAATTTGTTAAACTGCAGTGAAGTAGTACAGGGTCCCAAAAACAACTCACACCTACCTTGCAGGTGCAGGAGGGAGCTTATGCCTATTAAGTAGGTGTTAGCTGCCTCCTCTTTTCAAGGGCCACAGTGAACCAGCACTCACCAGTACACCACCCACTGGATGCCCGTTATTACTTGGTTGTGGATGAAGCTCAACTGAGTTAATATTTGGTTTCACCTTGGTAACCAATTCTGTTGGAAAATAGGTTTCATATATAGGTAGATAGGTAAGAAAATAGGTATTTACTAGGTAAGTAGATGGTTTATACATAGGTGAAGGATGTTTTTATTACCTACCTACTGACAACCTGCTTGTGAGTAGTTAGTAGGTGGTAGAACAAAAAAGCAACTGAGCTAACCACCATGGTTAGCTAGGGAACTGGAACCAGATAGGAAACTGTTTCCTGACCACTTACCATTCATCCTTCAGGGTGCAGTCGTGGGTGCTGGTTCACTGTGGCCCTTTTCAAGGAGGTTATATTCATGGATTTAAGGTGTTTTCCATTTAGGGTAAACTCACCGGTGACCGAACACTTAAATGCTCAGGGCAGGCTGGATCCAACGGGAGGGCTCTGTTGTTCTAGTGTCCAAACAAAACTTGAACCCCTCCTATTGACACATCTGGTGCACTAAAAATCGTCAAAAATGGAATAGAATTGAGAAAGTTATGGCCCCCCAAAGTGGAGGGGGTCAAGACCAATGTTGGGTGGTTCTCACTTTTTTGTGAGAACTGGCCAGTTTTGGTTTCAATTCTTAAATTATGTTATGAAAAACTGATCAGTTCTCTAATTGGGCTGGTTTTCAAGAATTTTATTTTTTCCAAATTCACGCGGTTTCCTATCTGGTTTTCACAACCTGGTTTTCAGTTTTTTGAAAATAAATATTTAATTTAATAAATATTTAATTCCTTTACTAATTAAAATAAAAAATTACTTTAAATTTACTTTAAAATACATGGAAATTTGAAAAAATAATTTTTCAAAATTTTTAACTCCACAACTTTGTCCCTTTCAAAAGTTTTTTCGAACTCCTCTAACTCTTTTTCTAAATTAAGATCATTCTCAATAAAATCTACCAAACTAAAAGGGGATTTACAACCTATCTAAGGATCATTGGGCCAATTTTTGCTCACAAAAATCAATTTATCGAAATTTTCTAATTGTAAATGACATCTCCTAAGACTAATAAGGATTCCAACTAATGAGAATATTTTTTATGTTTCAATTTGAAATCCAATTATTCCTAAGATTTGTCTAACACAAAAACCAATTGTAGGAAACATGTTTTCATATTTTTTCTAGCACTACAGTGGACATTTGATGTCTTTAACATCCACTTGATAATGCTTGAAAATCAAAAGCTCTCTATTGACCAATTTTGTTGTTGGTTCACTTGTGTTGGCTATCATCTCAAAGATATCCAAACTCTTGTCCTTTTCAACCATTTAATCAACAACACCTCTTTCAAATTCAACCAATTGATGCAAATGATAATAACATTTAAAGAGCATAGGAAATAAAGATTTTTTGTTATATTCTTCAACAATTGCCTTACCTTGTTCACGACCAATAAGTGAGGACACAAGACGAAGAGTTTTAAACCTAGGGTCCAACATTAAAGAAAGCATATTATAACGTTTTATAAAGTCAATGATGGCTACAAGTAATACTTCTAATGCTATCAAATGGATTCTATTGTACAAAAGTTGACACACTAATTCTAGAATGATGAAGATGCTCCAAGTATGGCAGAATAATAGATATCAAGTAATCATCTGGATCTCTATTACATCACAAATTTATAGGCTTCATGAGTTTGTTCCAAAATAGTGTGAAATTTGTTATTTCATGGGTTCGTATCATTTAAACATGAATGCCATGCATTATTCAAACACGGAAATCATGTGCATGACTTTCGTGTGTAAACAATTCAAATAAACATACAACATCTATGTTTAAATAATACAAATAGGCATATGACATTCATGTCAAAACAATGCACATAACATCAATGTTCAAACAATACAAGTAAATGAACGACATCCGTGTGTATTTCATACAAACTTGTGAAAAACAAATTTTGCACGACTATTATTGCCAAATTATGACCTATGAAATTTGTGATGTAAACGTATCATAGGACTTTACGAAAATGGCATTAAACGACTCATTAAACATACTTTTGTACATTTTATATTGTCTATAAGCAAAGTATTTCCAAGGTGAATGCTAGGACATTTACCAAAAAAACATCAAGATTATTAATGAAAACAAGTTTCTTAAGGTTTGCTGACAAGACATGATTGTTTTGCTTACAAGTCTCCAACCCAAAAATCTTGGAGGGATCAATTTTAATTTGTGTTTCCTTGTAAATTTTATCCAAATGAGCCTTGATGTTGTGTTGTTAAGCCGTAGATCATATATACATTTCAAATTGCACTAAACACCTTTCAAGGAAATCTTTCAATCCATGCCTTAGATGAACGGTGTGTAATGGGACTAGACTTTTTCAATGTCTAGTGGGAAGCCCTGAATTAAACTTTGTTGCCAACAAGATTCCATTCAAGTTAAAAATAATGTGGAGAGGATACCTCACCTTTCTAGGAGAGGATTGAGACACTGTCAATTCAAACCAACGGTCTAAGTTTGAAGGAATCTCATTCACGTTTCTCGAAAATTAAGACTCCACATTTTTTGTTGGCTCATCCCTTGTGCCAATCTTCTCAACTGACTCAATGAAGGGGTCCCTTGAAAAAGTAATAACCTACTACAGTCGATAGAAGGAAGAACAATACACGAATTTAGTAGAAAACTCAAAATTCAATCACTCAAAAAACGGATATATTTTATTGATTTTTTTGGATGTTGGAATTTTTTATAAAAAGTAGCATCGCACTTTGGGCTACATTTTACAAATAAATGGTGATATTCACTATTTGCCTATTTGATATTTTTTAAGGAACCAAAGGGGCTGTTTTCTACAAATGTAAACACACTAAGTCCATAACAATGATTATAAGTATGGGAGCAAGCTCCCAACAAGATCATTATCATTTACATCTACCTTTTGATACGTTTTCACAAATATGACATTAAATGGAGGGTTACATAATGAGCGGTTTCTACTAACAAAATGTTTATAAGCTGAGTATTAGGATATTTCACAAAAAAATCAAAAAGGTTTTTATGATACACAATCTTCTTGGTCTACGGTATATTCATACGCCTTGTGACACTATATTTTGGCGTCATCAACATGTGTTTGTTAATCTAGCATAATTTGCGATCACAAATCCTTTTTGGTGGGATGGATATATGTGTTTTGTTATTGATTTCCTTCAAGTAAAATCCTATTTTTGTTGAATTTTTTTAGGACTAGAAATACATCATAAATTGTTCAATGCATCTTTTAAGGAACTCTTCTAGACTCGATCTTAACACAATTCTCTTACTCAACATAAGACCACATAATTTTGGTGGAGTAATTGAATAATATTCCTTCCCCATGAAGACACCTTTCACTAAAAAAACAACATGCAAAGGACTCACTTCACTTGGACCTTCTTTATTAGACTATTGAAGTAATTTAAGAATTGGAGAAGGCCATGAATAACCCCCTCCATTTCCATCAACTCTCCAACCATCTGCCAAGTGTAAAGAGCATTCTCACAAACTTCCATCCTTGTAGTAGTATTAAGGGCCTTCTCACACACTTGCATCCTTACAGTAATTTTAAGAACCTTTTCAAGCACATCTTACATCTCTCCACTCTCAACAACCTCATCGTAGACTTCCATCATCATAACACTAAGAGTAGCATTAGGAGGCGGAGGTGATGAACTGCGAGATGGAGGCAAAACTATAATCAACTGTGGGGTTGGAGAAATTCCTGACCCAACCCACTTAAGGTTGTTATACCCACTTGCATTCTAAAGATCCTTCTCCAATTTCTCTCTTGAATTTGAAAGCCCTACACCAATTTCTACTAGCAACTCCAAGACCTTCACAACCATTTTATCTACATAGAGTTTGAAATTACATGTTTTTAAATACATTCAACATAGAAATCAAATGGTTTATGCAAGCACACAACATGATCTAGGAATATTTTCACCAACGTTAAAAAAATTATCAACAACCAAATGCCTCACTAGGTTGGGACTTTAGCAATACAACATCCCATTTTCCCTTTCAGAGAAAATCCCAAACATTTGAAAACACATTGTCCAATATTGATGGCAGAGGAGCTTCATCTAACCATAAAAATCAACCATAAACAAAAACGTGTAAATAATAATCATAATAACCAATGCAAAGATGAAAAATCCATTCAAACCAATCGAAACATTCTATTCACATTTACACTATCAATAACTAACTAACCAATTTATCATATTTCTAAATACATCAAACAATTAATCACCATCGATCTTTAATGAACTGAACGTGCGTGAATTTACAATCAGGCATGTGCTTGATGCTAATGTCCATTGAACAAGAATCGGCTGGGTAACCTAATTGGGCGACCGCCTGATACTAAACCATTAGCTTGAATCGGGCTCTCGCCCGATACAACTAAAATTAGGATGTACATTTATTCCAATGTGGCATCATAAACAATCGAAGGAGGATTTCATCATCGAACAAATGTGCAGATTAAAAACGAATATTTATTTTTAGAAACTAGTTTTTACATCATTTTCCTATATATATATAAGGACTGGACTCATATCCTCAAGGAGAGTTAGTATTGGTGTTTGCTCACCTGCGTTAGCTACACGTAATTCTTCATCACCATTATTTTTATTCAATGGAGTTACGAAGCCTAATTCCTCAATGATCATTTGTTGAGGGCCCTCCCACAGCTCCTGAATCTAGTCCCTGAGGACTCATATTTGTTGGGTCTTCTTCATCTGAAAAATTTGTCCACTCCTTTTGCCTTGTCACACCTTGATTTGGTTGTGTTTTGTGGCATTTTCTAGTTTGAGTACCTAATGGTTCTCCAACTTCTTCCTAGTTGGTAATCGTTAACCTCCTTGACACTATACGGCCATTAGATTGAGATCTATTCCGCAAATGAGTCCTTCCTAAGCTAAACACAACTTTTTCATTGTCACTTGCCATGTCATTTTCCTCGTGTTCTTCATCTTCATCTTCATCGTCAATTACTTATTCTTCTTCCCCAACTTATGTGGCAACTAAGGATGCTACCATTTTCAAGTTCAAAGATGCAATTTCAAGCCCTTTTGTGCCCAAGCCAAATGGGAATCTCTTTAGCACCCTCGTGTTCCATTCCTACGAACATAAAATATTTATTATTACATAAAGGATTTCAAAAAGGGAAAACATATCTCTGTAAAAAAATAGAAAATAACTAATCGGCAAAAGAACTTACAAAAACAACATAGCTAAATCCTCCACCACCATAGATGTTGACAAATGATATGATGTCATGCTATATATATATATATATATATATAATACACTTAAATGTGCCATGTGGAAGAAAAAAAATTGTGCCACATGGT